>Ga0129309_1000078_pt1 | contig 84492 bp, 80 predicted proteins | sample L1105metagenome_FD_94439 | JGI IMG/M metagenome (GOLD analysis project Ga0129309, IMG submission 94439) | Ring-tailed lemur group fecal microbial communities from Wisconsin, USA - L1105 metagenome | ecosystem: Host-associated > Mammals > Digestive system > Large intestine > Fecal | place: USA...
ATGGTACGATAGAGCGGGGGTAAAATCAATGAAACGGATACGGTTTAATTTTCGCTTTTCGGGAATGTTTGGCCAGACGCTGATGGTTCTTCTGGCGCTTACCATAATAATTGGCACTTTTTTCGGCTGTTTTTTAAGAAATCTCTATGAAGAACAGTATCTGGAGAAACAGTCGGATGTCTGCTTTGCGAATATAAAAGAACGGAGCCTGGAGGCCGACAAGGCGGCGGCTTCCCTGACGGCAAAGATGGAGAGCCTTTTACAGGCGCAGGACTGCAGCCGTCTGATGGTTTCGGGAAAGGACCTGCTCCAGCAGCAGGCGATGAATGTGGTGCAGGAGCTGTCGAGTCTTGTGGATCGGGATGAAGATGTGATGGAAGCCTACCTTTATCTGCCCTATTCGGAAAAGGTGCTGGGGTCGGACAAAAGTGTGGTGAACAGTGATAATTTCGCCCGGCAGGAGCTTTTACGCGGAGCCGGTAATGGATACGGGGATGAAGCGGAGCCGGAGCCTTCAGGGCTGCAGGACATGCAGGAAGTTGAAAGCGGGCTTTTCTGCCTGGATGGGGAAGGATGGATGATTATGGACTATCCGGATTCCAAGACACTGGCCAGAGTGATTCTGAAGCTGAATCTGCCGGAACTTTATAGAAAAATGGGCCTGGCGGCGGAACAGACGACCGGAAGCGGCATGATTTATGTCTATGACAGCAGAGGAGTCCCGGTATTTTCCGACATGCTCGCATATCCGGGAGCAGATAAGCTGCTGGTTTCGGAGCAGGAAAGAAAAGAAGACGGCAAGGAGATTTACCGATCGGGCGGCGGATATATTCTGGTTTACCAGTCGGGCAGAACAGGATGGTATTTTATACAGCGGATGGAAGGGATTCATCTGGATGTGGAGACGCCCAGACTTGTTAAGGCTCTGGCTACATACGGCCTGCTGGCGCTGGTTCTGCTGGCGCTGGCGGCGGTTTACCTGATTTGGCGGATTTACCGGCCTTTCCGCGCGCTTCTCGACTCTCTGATTTCCCAGAAGAATCCCGGATATGCTCTGGCGGACAGGGCGTCTTTTGCCACCGAACAGGAGCTGCTGCGCGGCATCATGGCAGGGGACAGGGAGCAGAACCAGAGACTGCGGGATATCCTGCAGTCGGTGGGAGCCTCATTGAGCGAACACTTGTTTAAGGGCCTTCTGACCGGCAGCAGCTGGGAGGAAGGGGCGGTCAGGGAGACGCTGGAGCAGATTGAAAGTCCGTTTCCATTTGACGGACAGTACCGGGTACTGGCGCTTTATTACCGCAGCCGGGAGCATGGGAACGACAGTCCGGTGGATGCGGAGCTATACGGTCTTCAGATGATACGGTACAGTGAGGAATACTGGGGGGCATCGGCGCTTTTGCAGTCTGTGGATATGGACGGGTCTGAGAAAGGAATCGTACTCTGCATGAACCAGGCCATGACGGAGGCGGCATGGTACCGGGAACTGGAGAGGTTTGAAAAATCACTCCGGCGCCGTCTGGCGGAGCGAAACTTCGATGTGTATGCAGGGGGAAGTGACTTTGCCGGAAACTTGTTCGACTTAAATGTACTCTGGCTTCAGGCGCGGTCGGACCTGCAGCAGAGGATGGAAGAGTTTGATAAGCTCAGGGCGGAGAACCCGGGAATCCAGCTGGTAAGCCGCTTTTTGAAAGGAGGTACCGGTAATGGGGAACAGGAGGGAAATAAAGAAACACATGCCCGGGTGGAGGAGGCAAAAGAACTGATCAGGGCGGGCTATGGCGACAGCAGCCTGTCGCTTGAAAGCGTCAGCGGGAAGCTGGGGCTTACGGCCCCCTATCTTTCCAGGATTTTTGCCGAACACCAGCCGCCGGGATTTCTCGACTACCTGAACCGGTACCGTCTTGAGCAGGCAAAGCTTCTGCTGATAGAGACCGGTGAGACGGTGGGGGATATCGGACTGAGAGTGGGATTTAACTCCCCCCAGAGTTTCATCCGTGTATTTAAGCGGTATGAGGGGGAGACTCCGGGGCAGTTCCGTACCCGGATGAAGGGAGAGGAGTAGCGTGAAGATGAACGATGATAAGCAGGCTGTGCATATTTTACGCCGTCCGCTTAAAAAAGCGGCGGCTGTTTTGGCGGCGGCTGTTTTACTGCTGTCCTCCGGCTGCAATAAGGCACAGCCGGAGACGGAGCTTTTCAGCCTCCTATTGGAGAAACAGGAGCAGGAACAGAGGCAGGAGCAGGAGGAACGGCAGGGAGAGAACGTGATTCTCCTGACCCATTCGGCCACCGCATTCAGTACCACCCAGAAAATAGCGGGGCGTTTTAAAATGGCGCTGGAAGAGAAGTCAGGAGGCCGGTTCCGGGTGGAGATATTTCCGGATGATACACTGGGGCACGTCAACGACAGTGACAGGCCTCTTCTTAACCAAACGGTGGAAATGCGCATTGGGCCGGCGGCCACGGATACGATGGGAGCGATGTTATGGGCGTCAACTCTGTCGGATGCCTCCCTGGAAGAGATTGACAAACTTTTGAAGGATGGGGAAGCCCGCCGTATGCTGGAGGAGGAATGTGAGGCCAAGGGGATAAAGCTTCTGGCGGTGTTTCCGGCTCATTACCGTGTGCTTACGGGCAACGAGCGGATTGATGAGGCAGAGGATTTTTCCAAGCTGGAGATGCGCATTTTTACTTCCAATACGACAGAAGGGGCCTATTGGCAGAGTCTCGGAGCGCAGACCAGAGTTTATGATATTCATCAGGTGTTTTCCGCACTGCAGCAGGGACTCGTTAATTCACAGGAAAATACGCTCCCGCTCATTGTATCCAACTCGATCCACCGCCTGCAAAAATACCTGATCCTGACCAACCACAAGATTTATTTTGAATGTATGCTGGTGGGTATGGACTTCTATGATTCTCTGAGTGAAGAGGAACAGAAGCTTTTAACTGAGACGGCGCAGGAAATGGTGGATTATGCAAGGGAGATGGATGAGAGGGAGCTTGAAGCATGTACCGAAGTCCTCTCGGAATCCGGTGTTGAGACGGTTGAACTGCCGGATGAAGTGCTTCGCCGCATGAGGGAAACCGGGGGACCGGTTGTGGAGGCCGCCCTGAGAGCGGAGGCCGGGGATGAGAAGATAGACCGCCTGCTTACAGCCCTGCGCGGGGAATAGCGTCATTGCGCAGGGCTTTTGCCTGATGGCGGTGACCTCGGAGCAGGTTATCGTTTAATCCGGCGTCACCGCGCCATACTGTACGGTGACAGTCCCTGATATGTCTGATAAGGTGCCGCCTTTATTTTGAATATAGAACCGGTAGCTGCCTTTATACGTATCATAAATTCCCATGGCAGAATTAAAATGGTTATCAAAACGTGTTTGCAGCGTGCTGTTGTCTTCGGTTATATTCACCTGACAGCGGAAAAACCAGTCGCTGTCCAGTCCGGGTCTGCGCAAACCGGCAGATATCGTTCCCTGGCTGTCACCACAGGTAATATCATATTCAAAGCTTACCGCGTCACGAATGTCCGGGATTTCACCGATACAGACAGCTTCATTTTCACCAATCGTATGGAGTGAGACGGGGATGACAAGCTTTTCGGAGGAATCCGGGGCATACAATTCAGGCTCTGGCGCCGGTTCTTTTGCCGGCTTTGCTGTTTCGCTGGCGCCGGCTTCGATGGACACATATCCGCCGCTTCCTAAATCAATATTGATCACTCCGGCTTTCGTTCCGTCGGAATATACGAAACGATTCCCGCGTTTGGTAAAGCCATCCGCAATGTCACCGAATGTGGAGCCGTTTGATATAGTCACATCGCAATTTTTATATCCGTCATCAGAATACAGTTCAAGGTAGCAGTCAGGCGCCGTCATGTTCAGAGTTCCCTGAAAGCCGGACGGAACCGTATAGAAGATTGAGGCATAATCGCTGATTTTTGCATTGATGGTTTCACCATATCGGAATACACTGTTAAAATACAGGGTGGCTTCATCTACGTGTATGCCGATTTCCCCAAAGGCGGTGTCGGGGATATGCAGAACCGCGGAGGTGTATTTTGAATAGCTGCCAATATAGCTGATATCTACCTTCCAGTCGCCGTTTTCATTTTCCACGGAAACGTCATACAGGGTATCTGCATAGTCAACCGTCACGTCTTTCGCTGACGTGGGGACCAGCTTCACAGCGGCATTGCTATCAATGGAAATCTCGAGATTAGGACGTTCCTTTCGAATGATATGAGCTGCCTTTGCCGTTTTTGTCTGCAAATTCTTAGGCGCCCGGCCGTCATGCCGGGAGGCGTTATTTTCCGGGCTTTGGGGCTTATCTGCAGCCCGGACGGTATAAGCCCCTGTTAACGCAAATCCGCACAACAGCAAAGCTGACAGGATTATTGATATGCTAATTGTTATTTTCGATTTTTTCTTATAGTTCATAATGGCATCCAGCCTTTCTTTTAACAGCGTTGCATTCTCGCTCAGCGTGACGGAGGCGAGAGAGTCGCTGTATTTTCCCTTGGCGTCCGCCGCACGCAGCAGAGTCTCCCCGTAGGCCAGCTGCGCCTGCCTGCCGAAGGTACTGATCACGGCTTCATCACAGGAAAATTCACAGGCCCTGTTAATTTCTGCGCCCATCCAATATACAAGCGGATTAAACCAGTGGAGACAGATTGTCACCTGTACCAGCCATTTGTAAAACATATCCCTGCGCCTGTAATGCATCAATTCGTGAAGGATGGTATTTTCAAAGTCGGAATCAGCCATCTTTTCATAGGGAAGCATGATGCAGGGATGGAAAAATCCAATTAAAAGAGGGGAGGAAATAAGGCTGTTTGTATAAAGCCCCACCGCCCTTTTGATACCCGCCCGTTCGGCCAGGGTTCCCAGCCGTTCCCACAGCTCCATATCCGTAACTTCCATGCGTCCGGCCCGCAGGTATTTGATAAAGCTCTGATATACAGTTATTTTGCGTATCAGCAGGCCGGCCGCGGCCATCAGCCAGAGGAAGCCGAAGATAAGCCATAAATTCTGTGCGGCCGGCTGCAACGCGATTTTCAGCCCGGCTGCTCCCGGTTCCATGGACTTGGCTGACTCTGCACCGCTGCTGTCGGAAGGTATATCCTCGTCCGTTAAGTCGGTGCCCGGGATCGGCCGGCCGTTTAAAAGCTCCGGTCCATCCGGGCGAAGCTGCATAACGGCGCTGCCGGAGGCCTGGAACAGACTTCCTGTCAGGCTTGGCTCCGGGGTAAAGGGAAGCAGCATCCGGGCCACGACGATAAGCCAGATATAATATTGCCATTGCCTGCTTAACCGGTTCCGATAAAGCGGTCTGCTCAGCAGCAGGATCAGAATCAGCACCGTCCCTGAAAAAGACAGGGAGAGTAACAGCTTTAACAGTTCAATCATCTTTTAGGCAGCTCCCTTCCCAATGCTTTTTGAGGTTCTCGTAATCGTCGGGTGAAATCATTTCCTTCTGAATCAGTGTGGAAATCAAATCCTTAGCGCTGCCCTCATAGATTTTATCCAGAAATGTTTCTGTCTGAGCGGCGCGGTAGTCGGCTTCAGAGACAAGGGCGGTATATCTGTTGCGCCGTCCAATCTTGTTAGTCTTTAGAAAGCCCTTTTCAATCAGCCGGGACAGCAGGGAAATGATCGTATTTTTTGTTGCGGGCGTGCCCTTCTTTTCCAACGCCTCGGCAATTTCCGCGTAAAGGGCGGTTCCGCCGTTTCCCCAGATGGTTTTCATCAGTTCCAATTCAAAATCAGAAACCTGCTGTATCATTCTTATCCTCCTTTTGAGTACATGTTGCACTCTAATTATAAGATAACACCTTGCACTCTAACTGTCAACTGTTTTAGGCTCCGGAAGCGGCGGCAGAGCAGATTTCGCGTAGCAAGTCCTGCTGTCGGACTGCGGATATCGTGATATACTGGGAATAGCAGCGGACGTTTTAACAAAAGAGGGGATGCATGGGGATATTACAGGTCTGCCGGAACAGAAGCGGAGGGAAAAATGGAAAGGGAACGGATATTAAACACAGAGGGGGGACATCAGAAGGGGAAGGTTCCGGCAAGGAATCTGCTGTCGGATGAAATCAGCAGGGATTTAAAAAGGCGGGGATTTAAATATATGGGCTCGATTACCGTATATTCTCATTTACAGGCATGCGGAATTATCAACGATCACAGGGAAAACTGTTTTCGTTACCATGATATTTTGGAAAATTATCCGGTCGTGAGAAAACGGGAGAAAGTCTGAGAGCCAGGCAGTGCAGCCGCGCTCCGTGGAGAGCGCGCTGCGGCGGAAGGGACTGATGCCGCAGCAGGTTATCGTTATTCTGCAAGCTCTTCCCAGGTCTCATACAGTGTTTCAAGCCTGGATGCGATGGAATCCTTTTCCTGATTCAGTTCCATCAGTTTTGAGACATCGGAAAAGATCTCTTCCAGGCAGAGCAGACCGTCGATCTCCTGATCCCTGGTCTCAAGGGCATGTATCTCCTCCTCCGTTTTCTTCAGGGCATTCTGTTTTTTCCGAATCCGCGCCTGTTCCTCTTTCTGCTGTTTCCAGTCCATCGAAGAAGAGCCGGCCCCGGAAGAAGCAGAAGATGCACCCGCCCCGGCGGCAGAGGCGGCAAAGTCTGCCGCCGGAGTAAAGAGCTGTTCCATCGTCTCTTTTTTCTCCAGATAGTAGTCGTAATTACCAATATAATTAATCAGGTTTCCCAGCTTCAGATCGAGTATTCTTGTGGCCGTCTTGTTGATAAAATAACGATCGTGGGAGACATAAAGTACGGTTCCCGTATAGTTGACAAGGGCATTTTCCAGTATTTCCTTGGACGTAATGTCCAGGTGATTGGTCGGCTCATCCAGGATCAGAAAGTTGGCCTCGGAAAGCATCAGCTTTGCAAGAGATACGCGGCCGCGTTCGCCGCCGCTTAAATCCCGGATCAGTTTGAAGACATCATCTCCGGTAAACAAAAAGGCGGCAAGCACATTTCGAATCTGGGTATTATTCATGTTCGGATAAGTGTCCTGAATCTCCTGGAATAATGTCTTATCCATATGAAGCACCTGGTGTTCCTGATCGTAGTATCCGATATGGACCCTGGCGCCCAGCGTGATTTCCCCGGCATCCTGTTCTACCAGTCCGTTGATGATTTTTAAAATAGTCGTTTTTCCTGTGCCGTTGTTTCCGATAATGGCAATGCGTTCCCCGCGCTTAATGTCAAAATCCACATTCTGAAAGAGTACGGGGCCGTCAAAGCGCTTCGTCAGACCGCGTACGGACAGGACATCATTGCCGCTTAGGATATTCGGTTCCAGCGTGATATTCATCGCATCGTTTAACTCCACCGGTTTATCGAGAACCTCTATTTTGGAGAGCAGCTTTTCACGGCTCTCCGCCCTTCGGATGGATTTTTCACGGTTAAAGGAACGCAGCTTCGTAATAACTTCTTCCTGGTGCCGGATCTCCTGCTGCTGGTTTAAATAGGCCTTCATGACACCGGCGCGCAGCATCGCTTTTTTCTCACTGTAGGCGGAATAATTGCCCTGAAAAGTAGTGGCTTTTCCGTTGTCCAGTTCAATAATCTTCGTCACAACCCGATCCAGAAAATACCGGTCGTGGGCCACGATTACGACGGTTCCGGCATAATTAGTCAGATAACCTTCCAGCCATGCGATCGACTCCATATCAAGATGGTTGGTCGGCTCGTCGAGAAGGATGATATCCGGTTTGGAGAGAAGAAGCTTTCCCAGGGACACCCTGGTTTTCTGGCCTCCTGATAATTCTTTTACCGGCTTTTTAAATTCATCCTCCGTAAAACCGAGACCCTTTAGAACGCCGGTGATTTCACTCTGCCATGCATACCCGTTCATCAGTTCAAATTCGTGATTCAGCCTGCTGTAAGTCTGGTAAAGGGCCTCCAGGGCTTCGCCGCTTCGATGCTTCATCTGGATTTCCAGTTCGCGGATCTGCTGCTCCATCATGAGAATCGGTTTTTTTACTTCCATCAGTTCATCATAAATCGTGTTATCGCTGCTGATATCCTGGTGCTGGGCCAGATAGCCCAGCGTTTTACCGCGGGATATGACGACATCCCCCTCATCGGCTCCCATCTGGCCGGCGATAATTTTAAAAAGCGTGGTCTTGCCGGCGCCGTTGATTCCGACGATAGCCGCTTTTTCACGTTCCTCTATATGAAATGATACATGCTCCAGTATGGAGTCGGTACCAAATGCTTTTGATATATTATTACAAGACAGTATCATGATATCCTCCCGTTTCATCGGTAATAGACCGGCAACTGTTAAGTGAAACAGAGGCAGCCGTTAATGTTTAATTATAGTATAAAAAGCCAGGATTTTCAAGGCTTCAGAAAAAACCTTTGACAATAATTTGTCATATGCTATAATAAATAAAAGTAATTTATTTTTCAGAGAGAAGGTGACGAAGAGCCGTGGAGCAGAAAGAGATTTCAAAAGCAGTAATTTCCAGGCTGCCAAGATATTACCGGTATTTGGGGGAGTTGCTGGAGGAGGGTGTCGAGCGGATTTCTTCTAATGATTTGAGCATCAGGATGAAAGTGACAGCTTCTCAGATTCGGCAGGATCTTAATAATTTCGGAGGGTTCGGGCAGCAGGGCTACGGATATAATGTAAAATATTTATATAGTGAGATAGCGAGGATTCTTGGGATAGACAGGCAGCATAACCTGATTATCATCGGTGCGGGAAACCTGGGACAGGCCATTGCAAATTACACAAACTTTGAACGCCGGGGCTTTATAATCAAGGGAATGTTCGATGTGAATCCGCGCCTGGTGGGCCTGGTGGTCCGCGGGGTGGAGATTAGAGGAATCGAGGACCTGGAACAGTTCATTAAGGATAACGAGGTGCAGATTGCAGCTCTTACGATTCCGAAGTCTAAGGCGCCTGAGATCGCAGATCGTCTTGTCAAAGCCGGAATCAAAGCCATCTGGAACTTTGCTCATACGGATTTGCAGGTTCCCGACGATGTCGTAGTGGAAAATGTCCATTTATCCGAGAGTCTGATGCGCCTTTCCTACCGTGTCTGCAACATGCAGGACCAGAAAGAGCGGGAGAGGGAAGAAGCCCTTGGAAAAGCAGGAGACGCCAGAGAGAGAACATGATAGTAGGTGTTGGAACGGATTTAATCGAGATAGAACGCATTAGAAAAGCCTGTGTTAAAGAGGCTTTTTTAACGCGTGTATATACGGAGGAGGAATGCCGGCAGGCCGGGGGTAATGCAGCCCGGCTGGCCGGCAATTTTGCCGTAAAGGAAGCAGTCGCCAAAGTGTTCGGAACGGGCTTTCGCACTTTCGGCCCCAGAGAGATCGAGGTATTGAGGGATGAGCTGGGAAAGCCCTATGTCATGTTATACGGAAAAGCGGAGGAGACGGCCAAACGTCTGGGAATCAAAAAACTGTTTGTATCAATCAGCAATACGGCCGTGTACGCATCGGCCTATGCAGTAGGAGAGGGGGACGTGGGATGAGACGCCTGGTAACCGGAAAACAGATGAAAGAAATTGACGCGTATGCTATCCAGACTATAGGGATTTTGTCCATGGTTCTGATGGAGCGGGCCGCCCTGGCTGTGGCGGACGAGCTGATGCAGGAGTATCAAAGGCGCGGGAGAAAGCCGGTTTTGGACGCCCGTGTCCTCGTATTTTGCGGGACGGGCAACAATGGTGCGGACGGCGCGGCGATTGCCCGTATATTACATTTAAGGGGGATTTCCGTTTCTATTATTACAGTGGGAGACAGAAGCCGCTGGACGGGCGAAATGGAACGTCAGATATCAATCGACGAGAAGCTGGGGATTGCAATTGAGGATTTCGGCGGATATCTGCCGGGGCGTTTTGATGTGGCGGTGGATGCCATGTTTGGAGTGGGACTTTCCAGGGAGTTGGAGGGCGAGTTCAGGGAAGCGGTAGTGTTCCTTTCGGGACTTAAGCCTGAATTCACCGTGGCGGTCGATATTCCGTCCGGTATCTGTTCGGAGACCGGACGTATCCTTGGGGCTGCGGTGGAGGCGGATCTGACAGTGACCTTTGGCTATGAAAAAGTGGGAACCGCCATATACCCCGGAAAGGGATACTGCGGCAGGGTCGAGGTAAAGGATATCGGATTTCCCGGTTACGATGGTTACAGCGGAACGCGTTTTTTTACATATGATACGTCTGATTTATCCAGGATTCCGCAGAGAAAGCAGGATTCCCACAAAGGAACTTACGGAAAAGTACTGATTGCGGCCGGTTCCGGAGGAATGTGCGGCGCAGCATATCTGAGCGCCCTGGCCGCATACAGGACAGGCGCGGGTCTGGTGAAAATATTGACGGTGGAAACAAATGTGCAGATACTCCAGACACTGCTTCCCGAGGCAATTATAGCATCCTATCCGGAAGGGATGGAGGCGGAGGAACCGGAAGCGTTCCGGGAGCTTGTGGAGCGGGAGTGTGCCTGGGCCAGTGTTATTGTACTGGGACCGGGACTGGGGCGGGGCCGCCATGTGGTGAAATTGACAGAATATGTACTTTTGTCGGCTTATGTTCCCATAATTTTAGATGCAGACGGATTAAATACTGTGGCGGAATATCCTCACCTGTCGGAATTTTTCACGGAGAATGTGATTGTGACCCCTCATCTCGGCGAGATGGCGAGGCTGACGGGGCAGGAGGTGGAGACTTTAAAAGAGGATCTGCCGGGGGCGGCTGTCGCTTATTGTGAAGATAAAGGCGTAACCTGCGTCCTGAAAGATGCTGTTTCCGTTGTTGCGGGCAAGGACGGCTCTGTCTTTATTAACAGCAGCGGATGCGGAGCCATGGCGAAAGCAGGTTCCGGAGATGTTCTGACCGGCCTGATTGCAGGCCTGATCGCCCTGGGACTCCAGGAAGATGAGGCGGCGTCCCTGGGCGTGTGGCTTCACGGCCTGGCAGGAGACAGAGCGGCAAAGAGAAAAGGAGATCATTCTATTCTGGCCAGGGAGATTGTAGATTCAATTATGCAGGAGGACGACAATGGAAGAACCATACAGCAGGGTTTATGCGGAAATCAACCTTGATAATATCATAAAAAATATGGAGACGATGGCAGCGGGACTGCCGTCCGGGACCGGAATAATAGGCGTTGTAAAAACCGACGGCTACGGACACGGCGCCGTGCCGGTGGCAAAAGCCATCGATCCTTTTGTCTGCGGATATGCGGTGGCTGCTGTGGAAGAGGGAATCATACTCAGAAAGCACAAAATCACGAAACCGGTTCTTATTCTGGGCAGTACACACGAGCGCTATTTTAAGGAGCTTTTGGATTATGATATCAGGCCGGCTCTCTATGAATATTCCAAGGCGGAGAAGCTTTCAAAGACTGCCGTAAAGGAGGGGAAGACGGCAAAGATACATATTGCGCTGGATACGGGGATGAGCCGGATTGGCTTTCAGCCGGGGGAGGCCAGCGTACGGGAGGTGGAGCGGATTCACACGCTGCCGGGAATCAGGATAGAAGGTCTATTTACCCACTTTTCAAAAGCCGATGAGTCCGATAAGGATTTTACCGAGCTTCAGTACAGACGTTATATGGAATTTAATGATGCGTTAAAGCAACGGGGGATTGAGATTCCGGTCCGCCATTGCGCCAACAGCGCGGCGATTATGGATCTGCCGCAGATGGGGCTGGATGCGGTCAGAGCTGGAATTTCCATGTATGGAATCTACCCTTCCGACGAGGTGAACAGGGAGATGCCGCTTTATCCGGCTATGGAAATCAGGAGCTTTGTGACCTGTGTCAAGGATATTGAGCCGGGAACAAGCGTAAGCTACGGAGGGACCTTCACCGCAAAACGGAGGATGCGAATTGCCACCATTAGTGCCGGATATGGGGATGGATACCCAAGGAGCCTTTCCGGTAAAGGCTATGTCCTGATCAGAGGCAGGAGGGCGCCGATTCTGGGCCGCGTCTGTATGGATCAGTTCATGGTGGATGTGACGGATATCCCCGGTGCGGCGGAGGAGGATCGGGCCACACTGGCCGGACGGGACAGGGACGAGATGCTGTCAATGGAAAGGCTGGCTGACCTCTGCGGCGGTTTCCGCTATGAGATACCCTGTGTGCTGGGAAAACGTGTTCCCAGGGTATATATAAGACATGGAGTTGAGGTGGGCAGGAAAGATTATTGGGACGATAAATATGAAGATTTTATTTAATTAGCAGGTGAGGACGCCGCTGGCCTGCGGCCGCTGAATATCTCACGCGTTAAGTGCGGAGAGCGGACCTTGTCGCGGCAACTAAGAGCTTCCGTGAACGAAAAACGATAAACCTTCGATGCGCCTATTATAAAAAAATTGTGGAAGATATGATATCAGCATGCCGGAGACACGTAGTGGCCGCGACAGGACCTTCTCCATTTAAGGTTAGAGACAATCAGCGGCCGGAACGGACCATGTCCGGTGTCGCGAAAACCTTCGCCTGAGTCTTCCGTCCCCGGCGCAAACCTGACCGGGGAAGTAGGCGCACTCCAAAGAGTGCAAACGGTCCCCGCAGCAATTCATTCCGGCCGGATTCCCCCTCACAACAACCTCAAACCGGGGACGGAAGACTCAGCCAAAACCTCACCACACCGGACATGGTCCGTTCCGGACGCGTCCTCCCCAATCTCAGTTAAATTCAATTTTTCTCTTTTCCGTGAACTGTCAGCCTGTTTTTCCCATATGATAAATCAATAGGGGATGACGGCGCTGAAAAAAGTATCCGGTTGACGGAATACTCGGGTCAAAACAGGTCAATACTAAGGACATGAAGAATTTGACGGAGAGTGAGAACATTGATTATCAGACGTGGAGATATTTATTATGCAGATTTGAGACCGGTTGTGGGTTCGGAACAGGGCGGTGTAAGACCGGTGCTGATTATACAAAATGATATAGGGAACAAGCACAGCCCCACTGTAATCTGTGCAGCAATTACATCAAAGATGAATAAAGCGAAGCTGCCCACCCATGTGGAGCTGAATACAAAGAGGTGTGATATGATCCGGGATTCGGTAATCCTGCTCGAGCAGCTTCGGACCATAGACAAACAGCGGCTGAAAGAAAGAATCTGCCATATTGACGACGAGCTGTTAAAAGACGTGGATCGTGCGCTGATGATAAGCCTTGAGCTGGATACATAGGTTATCATTGACGAACCTCATTAAAAGATGATATAGTGACAGATGTCAGGATTTATTTTCCGTAAAGGATTTTGCACGGGCCGGTTTATATGCCGCTTTTGCAAAGATCGTTAATAAATGTACGAAAGAAACGATGGAAAGCTGTATTCAGCAGACTTTACACCATCACAGTTTAAAGGAGTAAGAAAGAAATATGGACGATGGGTATTGGCCCTTAAGTATACTGATACTGGTTGGTTTTATTCTGATTGACGCGGTTTTATACGGATTTGGTTCAGCCATACAGAACCTAAACGTAAACAGCCTTGAAAAGGAGGCGGAAGAAGGAAACGAACGGGCCGGGAAACTTTTGAGGCTGATCAATAAGCCTGGCGAATTTATCAATACGGTCCAGGTAATGACGAATATAATCGGAATAGTGGCCGGTGCTTATGTGATGCGCCAGCTCGGCCAGCTTTTCCAGATGCTTGTGAAGCATTCGGAGGACGGCCACGAGATGCTGGTTTATTCGGCGAGTGTGGCGGCGGCCGGCGTCATAGTGCTGGCGGTGCTTATCAGTTTCGGCATTGTGATTCCTAAGAAATGCGGGGCCAGAAAGCCGGAGAAGTGGGGATACGGTGTTTTTTCAATCGTGCAGGTGTTTGTGATCCTGCTGAGGCCGTTTACATTTCTCATATCGGCGCTCTCGGCACTGGTGCTGAAGCCGATGGGAATTGATTTGAATTCCGATGACGATAACGTAACACAGGAAGATATTATGCTGATGGTCAATGAAGGCCATGAGCAGGGAGTTCTGGAGGCTGGAGAGGCCGAGATGATCACGAATATTTTTGAGCTGAATGACAAAGAAGCCGGAGATATCATGACACACAGGACGAATATAACGGCGCTGGATGCGTCGATGTCACTGGACGAAGCGGTTACTTATATTCTCACGGAGGCCAACAATTCGCGTTTCCCTGTATTTGAGAAGGATATCGACGATATCATCGGAATCCTGCATATGAGGGATGCTCTGGGCTTTGCAGAGAAAGAAGAGAACCGAAGGAAGAATTTAAAAGAGCTGGACGGGCTGTTACGCGACGCCCATTTTATACCTGAGACCAGACATGTGGACACGCTGTTCAAGGAAATGCAGTCCCAGAAAATACATATGGAGATTGTAGTGGACGAGTATGGTCAGACAGCCGGAATCGTCACGATGGAAGATATTCTGGAGGAGATAGTAGGCAATATCCTCGATGAATACGACGAGGATGAGGAATATATATCCAGACGTGATGACGGAAGTTTTATTTTTGACGGGCTGGCACCGCTGGACGAGGTGGGGGAAGCCCTGGATGTGGAATTTGATGAGGAGGATTACGAGAATTACGATACCCTCAACGGATTTCTGATTTCCAAGCTGGACCGCATTCCCAAGGAAGGGGAGCAGCTTGAGGTGGAATATAAAAATTACCTCTTCAAAGTGCTTTCTGTTGAGAATAAGATGATTCATGCCGTGACGGCGGTTCCTGTTTTGGAGAAAAAAGATGAAGCGGAAGTGAAAAATTAAGTATATGAACGCCTGAGCGTGGCCCGGGCGTTCTTTTGATTGCCCGGCGGTAAAAAACATCTGTGCTTTTTGTCGCAGCGGGGCGGACTGATTTGGAAGAAGGGGATTATGAGAGCGATACTGCAAGATACGAAGATTATGATGACGGACAGGATATTCCTTTCCAAGGCTGTAAGAATAGCACTGCCTGTGGCGATGCAGGGCATGCTGAATACAATTGTAAACATGGTGGATACCATGATGATTGGCTCGCTGGGGGCCACCTCCATCGCTGCGGTGGGATTGGCCAACAAGGTGTTTTTTGTAATGACGCTGCTGGTGTTTGGCATCGTCAGCGGTTCCGGGATTCTGGCAGCCCAGTTCTGGGGAAATAATGATGTGAAAAATATCAGGAAAGTCCTGGGGCTGGCGCTGCTTCTGGCAATCGGCGCCGCGCTTGCTTTCTTTATTCCGGCAGTCGCATGCCCGAAACATGTGATGAGAATCTTTACGACTGGAGGGGATACCATACGGATCGGGGCATCCTATTTGTCCCTGGTTGCTCTTTCCTATCCTTTTATTGCCGTCAGCAACACTTACGTTGCGATGCAGAGGGCGGTAGGAAAAGTAAAAGCTCCCGTTGTAATAAGCAGCTGCACGATTTTAATTAATATTTTTTTCAATTATATGTTTATTTTCGGCAAATTCGGGGCGCCGGCCATGGGCGTGGTAGGCGCGGCACTGGCAACGCTGATAGCCCGTATTGTGGAAATGACGGCCCTCCTTCTTGTCGTATATCTGAAGAAATCTCCGATTGCATGCCGGCCCAGAGAGCTGTTCGGCTATTCGGCCTCATTTGTAAAGAAATTCTTCGCAACGGCCTCCCCGGTTATCGCAAACGAATTTATCTGGGGGCTGGGCGTTACGATGTATTCTCTGGCGTATGGGCGCATGGGGGATAACGCGGTTGCCGCTATTACGGTAGCTACGACAATCCAGGATATTATGTCTGTCCTGTTCCAGGGGCTGAGCGCAGCGACGGCGGTTATCCTCGGAAATGAGCTGGGCGCCGGCCATCTGAAAAAGGCGGAGCGGTATGCGAAGAACTTCCTGATACTCCAGTTTATTGTTACGGTTATCATGGCCTTTATCTGTGCGGGAGTCCGGTGGCAGATTATCGATCTTTACCGTCTGGGCGGAGAGGTGGCCCGGGATGTCAGTCTCTGTCTGATTGTCTTCTCGCTGTTTATGCCGTTTAAAATGTTTAACTATGTCAATATAGTGGGGGTACTGCGAAGCGGCGGTGATACGAAAGTCTGTCTGTTCCTGGACTGCAGCGGCGTCTGGCTGATTGGAATTCCGATGGCCTTTATCGGCGGCCTGGTGCTGAAACAGCCGATTTACATAGTTTATGCGATGGTTACTCTGGAAGAGGTTTATAAAACAATTTTAAGTTATATCCGTTACAGGCAGAAAAAGTGGCTGAAAAACCTGACGCTTGAGATTCAGGGGTAGGCTTACGGGGATTCAGAGTTGATTTTTCAGGGAGATGGTAGCAAATTTCAGAGGGGGAAATTATGAACGAGGAAGAGAAGATTTTTGCAGGAAAAATGTTTGATCCGAGAAAGACGGAACTGAAGGATATCAAGCATAAGGCTCATGAGGCATGCCGCCGTTACAATGCCATGGATGAATACGATCCGGAACGGATTGCGGTTCTGCGCGGGATTATCGGCAAAATGGGAAGAACATGTTATTTCCAGGGGCCTGTACAGTTTAACTATGGGAGCCATACGTATATCGGAGAGAATTTCTTTGCCAACTTCAACCTTATGGTGATGGATGACGCGAGAATTTTTATAGGAGATAATGTCTGTTTCGGGCCGAATGTATCGCTGATGGCCACAAATCATCCCCTGATTGCTAAAGAGAGAGTTGGACTGGATAGGAACGGCAGCACAACGATGGCTGAATTTGCAGAAGAAATCCATATCGGCGATAACGTCTGGCTGGCCTGCAATGTAGTAGTGCTTGGCGGCGTAAGAATCGGCGACGGAGCCGTGATTGGGGCCGGCAGCGTCGTGACAAAGGATATTCCGGCCCATTATCTGGCTTACGGCAATCCCTGCCGCCCGATCCGCCTCATTACGGACGCGGACAGCAGGAGTGACCTGATTCTGGAGGAGGATCGGGAACATTTTAACTTTAACAGGTAGCAGAACGCGGACCCGGTAATTACCGGATTACGGTTACATGGTATTCGCGCATCCAGAAATCCACCTGAATCAGGTAGGCCATAAGCTGGGGCGCTGCCATAAGCTGGCCATACCATGGCTTACCGTAATCCGACGGGCTTTCCAGAAAGCGTTCTGCTTTCTTTTTGTCCACAAAGCCAAGCACAGGGGAGGAAGAGTCGTTTAGGATATCACGGACACGTCCGGCCAGCAGCGCTTCGTATTTTCTGTCATAAGTCTTTGGATAGGGTGATTTCCTCCTAAACAGTATCTCGTCGGGAAGCAGCCCGCGGCCGGCTTCCCGCAGAAGCGCTTTTACAATATTGCCCCGGGCCTTCATATCCCAGGGGACATTAAAGAGATATTCTATAATACGGTGATCGGCAAAAGGAACCCGGGCCTCCAGCCCGCTGTACATACTGGTCCGATCCATTCTGTTTAACAGCGTCTGCATGAACCATCTCAGGTTCAGATAGGAGATTTCCCGCCGTCTGGCCTCCTCCGCGCCTTCCCCGGCCAGCTTCGGAACCTCTGCCACGGAAGCTTCATATGCGTGTTTTACGTAATCCTCCATTTTTAGAAAATCGAGAAAATCATCGGAAAGCAGAACCTTGCGGGCCTCCAGATCCATCGTCCAGGGGAAGGTGTCTGCTAAGAAGCATTCCTTTTTATGAAACCAGGGATAACCGCCGAAGATTTCATCCGCGCATTCCCCTGTCAGGGCAACCTTGTGCTTTCTGGCAACAAGGGAACAAAAATAGAGCAGGGAAGAATCGACGTCGGCCATGGCCGGCAGATCATGGGCCCTGACTGAATCGAAGAGAAGATCGGCCTGGTCTTTGGTGGAACATTCGAGGTACGTATGCTCGGAGCCAAGGAAATCTACCATCTTGTCTACAAAGGGACGATCCTGGGAGGGCTGGAAGGAGCTGGCCTTGAAATTTTCCGCATTTCCCGCGAAGTCAAAGGAATAAGTGTGAAGCTTCTGGTTCCGGTTTTCCAGTTCTCTGGCGCAGATCGCAGAGACAAGAGAGGAATCAACGCCTCCCGACAAAAAGGTGCAGATGGGAACATCGGAAACCATCTGTCTTTTTACGGCGTCCCGGAGAAGGAAACCTGTTTTTTCCACCGTATCTTCAAAAGAATCGGTATGCGGCAGGCTTTTCAGCTTCCAGTAGGCTTTAAGACGGTTTCCTGAGGGAGTGCAGCAGAGAAAATGGCCGGGCAGCACTTCTTTGATATTTCGAAAGACGCCGCAGCCGCTGGTTCTGGCCGGGCCGATGCTGAATATTTCATTCAGTCCGTCCCTGTCAATTTCGGGGCGGATACCCGGGCAGGCCAGGAGCGCCTTCAGTTCCGAAGCAAAGTGAACGGTTCCCGTCTCCTCGCAGGCCGTATAGAAAAGCGGCTTGATACCGGAGCGGTCCCGGTAAAGAAGGAGCTGGTTTTTTGCCGTATCCATGATTGCGAGTGCAAAGATTCCATTGACCCTGCTGATAAAATCGGTACCCCAGGCCAGATAGGCGTTTAATAGGACTTCCGTATCGCTGTCCGTGTCAAAGGCCGCTCCTTCCGTTTTCAATTCATCTCTGAGCTCCTTTGTATTATAAAGCTCTCCGTTATATACGATACCGAAGGTCCGGGATCCGGACCGATGGAGCATGGGCTGATGGCCGGTGAGCAGATCGACGATAGCCAGGCGTACCTGGGCCAGACCGAAATGTTCATTTAAAAACGTACCCTCGTCATCCGGCCCCCGCCTTTTTTGTGCCTGGTTCATGGCATCCAGAATATTCAGATTATACACCTTCTCCTTCGTAAAATCCATTTCCGGGTTGAAAAAGCCGGCAATTCCGCACATAATAATTCCTCCTTAAATCTAGACTGTGTGTACAGGTTACTTACAGGTAAAGCTACAGTCAGCCTTCGGTCAAACTACTCCGCGCCGCATAAATCGGGATTTTCACAAAAAACTGTGAAAACACCTTGCGGAATACATCATGGCTGAACTGTTACGTATTAAACGTATTCAACCAGCATCAGGCAGGCTGCTATAAAAGCTGCCGTTAAGCCAATCAGAACAGGGGGCAGGTTTTTCCGCGCCAGCTCAATCGGGCTTACATTGCAGATGGCTGCCACTGGAATCAGTCCCCAGGGAACGATGGTGCCTCCGCCTACAAAGATGGCGCCAATCTGTCCGAGAGCGGCCAGGACGGGAACAGAGGCGAAAGTAGCGGTTCCGAAGGTATGGGCGAGAGCGCCGGTGAGCGGAAGACCTGAAAAGCCGGAGCCGTCAAGACCGGTCAGACACCCGATAATCAATTGGAAAAAAGCGGCAATATACGGATTCAGGGGAGTATGGGCGGCAAGCCAGACAGCCCAGTCATTCAAAATCCCGTCGCCAAAACCTTCCCCGAGAATCGAGGTGATGCCTCCGCCTCCGAGAAAGAAGAAAGCCCCGATAACGATCACGGGGGCAAAAATACGGATAGCAAACAGAAAGCCGTCGGTCAGATAACGCGTGACCTTCTCAGGCGACTGTTTTCCAAAACCGAGTACGGCGCCGAAACACATAAGCAGGACGGCTGTACCGGATACAACGCTGGTAGCGTCTCCGCCGTTTAAGTCGAGGGCCAGCATGCATACAATATCCGCCAGGAAGACGAGGGGAACGGCGGCTGCCAGCGCCAGAGCTGCCCTGGAATTGCCCTGGCTCCCGGAGTCCTGTTTATTTATGACATTTCCGCTTGAGGAAAGCTTTGCCGTACCCATGGATTTCCTGTTCAGAAGAAAGGCGGCCAGGACGGTGACGCCGCCCATAACCCAGAAAATCGGCCATGCCTGGGAAAGGATGTCGGCCGCAGAAATTCCCGCTGCTGCCGCCGATATGGCCGGAGCGCCCTGTATTACCACATCATAGCTTAGGGCAAAACCATGGCCAAACAAGTTCATGGCCATGGCAGCGGCTAGAGGTGAGAGTCCGGCCCGGACGGCAAATGGAATCATAATCGCGCCGACGAGGGCAACTGACGGGGAGGGCCATAAGAAGAGAGAAAACAGAAACATCGTAACACCCAGAAGCCACCAGGTGCGCGCCGGTGTTTTCATTACCTTTGACATCGGCTCCATCAGAAGACGATCGCTTCCCAGATCCGCCATACATTTAGAAAGGGCGGTGACCAGTGCGATAGTGGCGATGATCTCCATAAATTCCCTGGCTGCATATAAAATGGCATTAAATACCGTTTGAATACCGCCGATAAAAGAGTGGAGCCCGAGAGCGCCCAGCAGAAAAAGAAACAGGGTGCATACGAGAGGAGTATCCCGCCTCAGGACCATTACGGCGAGAACAGAAACCACTCCCACGAGATAGAGAATATGGAGCGGCGTGATAATCATAGCTGATTCAGGCATAATTTAAGTCTCCTGATTAAAAGAATATACTACTATTGTATGTGGGGAGGGAAGAGAGGGTTAAGCATAATTGCAGACTTATTGGCTGAGGATGGAGGACGCGTCGGGAACAGACCATGTCCGGTGTGGCGAGGGGGCTGGCTGAGTCTTTCGTCCCGGTCTGCGGATGTCTTTGGAATCCATCGCTGAATTAGTAAGGTCCTATCGGACTTAGCAGCGCGATGAACCAAGGCATTGAATGAAATAATAACCGGAAAATACTTGCGCTCCCATCCCATTAGTGCTAGAATAGTAAAGATTGTGAGCATAATTACCATGTAATATTTAACCCGGGAGCACACGGTGTGATCCGGAAATCATATTTTATTATAGAAAGAGGAGTGTTATTTTTATGTCAGGACATTCAAAGTTCGCCAATATTAAGCACAAAAAAGAAAAGAATGATTCAGCGAAGGGCAAGATTTTTACTGTAATTGGACGTGAGATTGCCGTTGCCGTAAAAGAGGGCGGAGCGGATCCGGCCAACAACAGCCGTCTTCGCGACGTAATCGCGAAAGCGAAAGCGAACAACATGCCGAACGACACGATTGAGCGCGGTATCAAAAAAGCGGCGGGAGATGCCAACTCTGTAAACTATGAAAACCTTACATACGAAGGATACGGCCCTAACGGCGTCGCTATCATCGTAGATGCGCTGACCGATAATAAAAACCGTACGGCTGCCAATGTGAGAAGCGCCTTTACCAAGGGCGGCGGAAACGTCGGAACGCCGGGAAGCGTCTCCTTCATGTTTGATAAGAAGGGCCAGATTATTATCGACAAAGAAGAGTGCGAGATGGATGCGGACGAACTGATGATGCTGTCTCTCGATGCAGGCGCAGAAGATTTCGCAGAAGAGGAAGACAGCTATGAAGTAATCACAGCCCCGGAGGATTTTTCAGCGGTCCGTGAAGCGCTTGAAAAAGAAGGAATACCAATGATGGAAGCCGATGTTACGATGATTCCCCAGACCTGGGTAGAGTTAACGGACGATGACGCCATCAAAAAGATGAACCGGATTCTGGATCTCCTGGATGACGATGACGATGTTCAGGCAACTTACCACAACTGGGACGAATAAAGAATAGAAAAATGATGCTGCAGGGAGAACCGGCGGCATCATTTTTTGATCCAGCGGCCGCAGGCCGGTGGACGGGGCCGATGCATTCCACCGAGTGAAAACGTACTCCGCAGACTATATCTTCTTTGCAGTCCCAACTCACAGCAATTCACCCCGGGACAAAAGACTCATCCAATCACCCTCACCGCCCCGTCCGCTGGACATCCCGGCGGCGTCTAACCTTCTTTGTACAGGTAAATCTTGACTGTATTGTTAAAATAATGCTATAATATTTTACAGATGATTATATTACCTGATAACAGGGGAATCTTAGTTCTATTTTATCAAATCTATTGAAATATTGAATCTATTGCTCATGGGAGTCCTTTCCATGGGAATTCCGTAAGGAAAAACGAAAAGAAGAATGCATCTTAGGAGAAAGACGGGTTCAGCCTTTTTTGAGATGATGCTGATTCTATAAAAATATCATAAAGGAGGGTTGCTTATGCAGGATTTGAGCAACATTACGACACTGGATCTGGTAATAGTGGCGCTGTATCTGCTGGGGATGCTTGGGATTGGAGTTTATTTCGTCAGGCGGATTCAGAATGCAGGTGACTATTATGTGGCAGGCCGGAGCCTTGGCCCTCTGGTTTTGGCGGGAACGGTATGTGCAACGATTATCGGCGGAAGCGCGATGATGGGAAGAGCGGGACTAGGATATGATTATGGCTCCCTTGCGGTGGTTACGGCTCTGCCTTATCTGATCGGAATGTTTGTGTTTTCCGGAATCAGCGGCCGAATTCAGGAGGTAGGCGTAAAGTATAATATTACGTCGATACCGGAGCTGTTTGAAAAACGTTTCAGTAAAACGGCAAAATGCCTGATCGCGCTGCTGATCGGCTATACGATGATGGGAACTGTGGCATCCCAGATCACTGCCGTTGCGGTAATTGTGAAAATGATTGGCGGTAAAATTGGGATTACCTACGAGATGGGAGCATGTCTGGCAACATTTATATTCATCTTTTATACGGCGGCCTCCGGTCTGTTCGGCGTAGTGTATACGGATGTGGTGCAGTTTTTCATGCTGATTATTTTTGTCTATATCCTGCTTCCGCTTTCGGGGATCCGATATCTCGGCGGCTTTGGGAATTTTTGGAGTAATGTTCCGAAGGAGATGCTGATTCCTAACATCGACGGCAAGGTCGTCGGGGATATTGTAACATACCTGGTATTTACGATGGCGGGGGCCGAGATGTGGCAGCGGGCATTTGCGGCCAAGAGCCGGAAAGCAGCCAAAGAGGGGATGTTCTGGGGTACCTCCATCTATGGATGCACCATTTTTATTATCCTGATGCTGGGGCTGATGGGAAGACAGATCCTGCCGAATGTGAAAGAGCTTTACGGAACTGCGGAGGCCGTCATTCCGGGGCTGGTAATCCATATTCTTCCGGTCGGTATCACGGGACTTTGTCTGGCGGGCCTTCTTTCGGTTATGATGAGCTCGGCGGACAGTTATCTGCTTATCTCCACACAGACTTTTGTACAGGACCTGGGAAAGACGCTGAATCCTAAAATGTCCGATAAAAGGGAAGTATTCATATCCCGTATCCTGTCGGCGGTGCTTGCAATAGGAGCATTAATTATCGCCCTTTACATAAAGAATGCGTATAATGCCCTGATGTTTGCATGGACCTTCTACGCCGCATCGGTAGGCCTGCCGGCTTTGGCGGCGCTCTATTGGAGAAAAGCCACCAATGCGGGAATTATAGCAAGCATTGTTTCCGGCTTTGTTGTGAGTATCGGCTGGGATTTGATAGGAAAACCATGGGGACTGGGCTCTGCGGTTCCAGGCTCCCTGGTCTGCGCTGTCGTCCTTGTGACGGTAAGTCTCGCAACGTATAAAACACATCCCTCAGAGATGGTATAATGTCCGCATTGCGTGCGCGGACCTGGGAGTCCGCCGGTGCTTAGCGAGGTCCCTCACGAGCTTAGCATTCCGATGCGCACTCCAAAGAGTGCAAACGGTTCCTGCAGCAATTCATTCCGGCCGGATTCCCCCTCCGCGATAACCTCCCACAGGGACGGAAGACTCAGCCAGCCCTCCCTCGCCACACCGGACATAGTCCGTTCCGGACGCGTCCTCCGGACCTCAGTTAAATTGTATTCGCGAGGTGCTTTCGTGCACATTCCGATCATGCTTAAAGAGCTGGAAAAGTGACCCGCCCGCTCTGTATTTTTGGTGTGGGATTTGATATAATCAGCTGAGAATCATTCATTTCAAGAATAAGGGGGTGCGCATGAAGAACTTCTTGGGAATATTTATCACTTGTTTTTTGGGGCTTTACATCCTTGCTTTTTTCTTTTTATCTAATTTTTGGACCTTGCTGGCTGCCGCCGCTTTTTTGCTGACCTGGCTCATTACTGCCTGTCTGAAGATGTCCGATAAGGTCGATGAGCTGGAAAAACGGATCCAAAAGATGGAAGAAGCCGGTTCCGACGGCTGATATGGGATATGTGTAAAAGAAGAAGACCCCGCCGGCTGGATGACGGCGGGGTGTTTGACATGGCCCCGGCTTTATTCGGAGCGCCTAATTATTATAATGATAACTGTCCAGCAGCTGGTTTTTCATATGCCACAGTTCATTCGACAAATCTACATGAATTTCATGAGGGTTGACGAGACGTCTTGATTCGTCCCAGAGTGTTTCCTGTTCTTGTCTGCAGTATTCCCGCAGTTCCATTACTTTTGGAGACTGGTACACACATTCCCCGTTTCTAAATACAGGTACAAGCAGTTCACGGATCGTGTAGGAGCCCGGAGCCAGGTGTGTCTTTTTCCAGGTTTCCACCGGATCAAAGAGAAGAAGGGAATTATTCTCATCATAAACCTCATCCACGAGACAAATCAAATCAGCAATGATTTTTCCGCTTTCTTTGTCGTAGATCCTGCGGATCGTCTTGTTGCCCGGGTTCGTGACCTTCTCCGTATTTTCGGAAAGCTTTATCTTTGGAATGAATTTTCCTGTTTTTTTATCCATGATAGCGGCGAGCTTGTATACGCCGCCGAAGGATGGACAGTCCTTGGAGGTAATCAGGTTGGTTCCCACACCCCAGGAATTGATGGTGGCTCCCTGGATTTTTAAGCTGTCGATCAGGTATTCATCCAGGTCGTTTGAAGCTGAGATGGTGGCGTCCGGGAAACCGGCTTCATCCAGCATCTTTTTCGCTTTTTTAGACAGATAGGCAAGGTCGCCGCTGTCCAGGCGGATTCCGTAGAAGGTAAGAGGGATCCCGGCTTCCTTCATTTCCTTGAATACTTTGATGGCATTGGGAACTCCGGAATTTAATGTATCGTAGGTGTCAACAAGGAGAATACAGGCGGACGGGTACAGCTTGGCATAGGTACGGAAGGCCGTCAGCTCATCCGGAAAACTCATAATCCAGCTATGGGCATGGGTACCTTTGACCGGAACGTCGAAAAGCTTTCCCGCCAGGACATTGGAAGTACCGATGCAGCCTGCAATCATGGCAGCCCTTGCGCCGTAGGTTCCCGCGTCCGGCCCCTGGGCGCGGCGAAGTCCGAATTCCATGATTCCGTCTCCGCGTGCCGCATAGACGATGCGTGATGTCTTGGTTGCGATCAGGCTCTGATGGTTGATGATATTTAATATGGCAGTCTCCACCAGCTGTGCTTCCATGATAGGCGCAATTACCTTGATGATCGGTTCGCGCGGAAACATGACGGTGCCTTCCGGAATTGCATAGATATCGCCGGAGAATTTGAAGTGGAGAAGATAGTCGAGGAAGTCTTCGTCGAAAAGTCCCACGCTCCTTAAATAGTCCACATCTTCCGGCTCAAAATGAAGATTCTTTACGTATTCAATTACCTGCTCCAGCCCGGCGCAGATGGAAAATGCATTGCCATCCGGGTTGCTTCTGTAAAAAGCGTCAAAAATGACAGTTTCATTGGCGTCTTTTTCCTTGAAATACCCCTGCATCATCGTCAGTTCATACAGGTCTGTCAGTAGTGTCAGGTTCCTTTGGTACATGATTTTCTCCTTAGTTTTATCTTCTTGGATGGTGGCGGGTACGATTGGAAAATCTCATTCAGTCTTCGGGTATGACCCGAAGGATTTCAAAATACCTCACCAAGTGCTCATAGTATACCACAAATTTGGAAAAAAATAAAAGGGTGATAAAAAAATATCAGATAATTTTGCAGATCAGGACAAAAACAGATGGAAGGTGGCTGTGTAACCCCGGATTTTCGTGTGAAAAGGCTGTGGCAGCATAAATGGGACTGTTCCGGTCTTGACAACTGCATGGAAAGTGTTTACAATTAAAAGGCTAAGGATTGCAAAAATAATTAATGGAAATAATATGGAAAAACTTTGATGGAGACAGTAGTTCCGACAGGAAAGCCAAAGCGAGACCGGGGCGGTGGAAGCCGGTTGTGAGTAGGGCGGATATGAAAATCACTCCGGAGTTTCAGACTGAACCCGGCGGCAGAGGAGCGTAATTTCAGGCGGCCGGTATGAGTAAGTCTTGACGGGATCCCCCGTTACAGGGAGCGCATATGGAAGTATGCAGTAATAGGTGGTATAGCAAGTAGGCCCTTGTCCTGTTACGGGATAGGGGCCTGTTTTTTTGATGGCGGTGAGCTGTGCGCGAGCTTGCAGTTATCGTTTTATATCGTTATAAGCAGAGATTAGGAGGAAGCAATTATGTACGACAAAGTCTCTACAAACCTTAATTTTGTAGAAAGAGAAAAAAACATCGAGAAGTTCTGGGAAGACCACCAGATCTTTGAAAAAAGCATCGACAGCCGTAAAGAGGGCGAAACCTACACATTCTATGACGGCCCCCCCACGGCCAACGGAAAACCCCATATCGGCCATGTGCTGACGCGTGTCATTAAAGATATGATTCCGAGATACCGGACAATGAAGGGCTATATGGTGCCGAGAAAGGCCGGCTGGGATACGCACGGACTTCCGGTGGAGCTGGAGGTAGAGAAGAGCCTGGGACTGGACGGCAAGGAGCAGATCGAGGGGTACGGCCTTGAACCGTTTATTGAGCATTGTAAAGAAAGTGTATGGAAATACAAGGGAATGTGGGAGGACTTTTCCTCCACCGTCGGCTTCTGGGCTGATATGGAAGATCCTTACGTAACATACCACAATGAGTATATCGAGTCCGAGTGGTGGGCTCTGAAAAAGATCTGGGACAGGGGCCTTTTATATAAAGGCTTCAAGATTGTGCCGTACTGCCCGCGCTGCGGAACTCCGCTTTCCAGCCATGAAGTGGCGCAGGGCTACAAGGATGTCAAAGAGCGCTCCGCTATTGTTAAGTTCAAGTTAAAGGATGAGGAGGGATTTGTTCTCGCCTGGACCACTACACCGTGGACACTTCCTTCCAACGTGGGCTTATGCGTAAATCCAAATGAGAACTATGTGAAGGTGGCAATGAAAGAGGACGGAACCGTCTACTATCTGGCTGAGGCTCTCTGCGATGCGGTACTGGGCGCCGACACCTATGAGGTGAAGGAGCGCTATAAGGGAAAAGAACTGGAATATAAAGAATATGAGCCTCTTTTTGACTGTGCCCTTGAAATCTGCAAAAAGCAGAAGAAAAAAGCTTATTATATCACCTGTGGAGACTTTGTAACTCTGACAGACGGTACGGGAGTCGTTCATATTGCCCCGGCGTTCGGTGAAGACGACTCCAGGATCGGCAGAGAATACAGCCTTCCTTTTGTACAGCTTGTAAACTCCAAAGGCGAGATGGAAGAGGGAACGCCATGTGCCGGCGTATTCTGCAAAAAGGCTGACCCGATGGTGCTTCAGAGCCTGAAGGAAAAGGGGCTGTTGTTATCCGCCCCGGTGTTTGAGCATAGCTATCCCCATTGCTGGCGGTGCGACACTCCTCTGATCTATTATGCCAGAGAATCCTGGTTCATCCAGATGACGGCGGTGAAGGAGGATCTGATCCGCAATAATAATACAATCAACTGGATTCCTGAGAGCATCGGTAAAGGACGTTTCGGCGACTGGCTGGAGAATGTCCAGGATTGGGGCATCAGCCGTAACCGTTACTGGGGAACTCCGCTCAATATCTGGGAGTGTGAGTGCGGCTGCCAGCATTCCATCGGCAGCATCGAAGAGTTAAAGAGCATGTCGGACAACTGCCCGGATGATATCGAGCTTCACCGCCCGTATATTGATTCGGTGACAATCACCTGTCCGGAGTGCGGCAAAGAAATGCACCGTGTCCCGGAGGTAATCGACTGCTGGTTCGATTCCGGCGCCATGCCGTTTGCACAGCACCATTACCCATTTGAGAATAAGGATTTGTTTGAGCAGCAGTTCCCGGCTGATTTTATCTCCGAGGCGGTGGATCAGACGAGAGGCTGGTTCTATTCCCTGCTTGCAATCTCAACACTGATTTTCAATAAGGCTCCGTATAAGAATGTTATCGTTATGGGCCATGTCCAGGATGAAAATGGGCAGAAGATGAGCAAGTCCAAGGGCAATGCGGTCGATCCCTTCGACGCACTGGAGACCTACGGCGCAGATGCCATCAGATGGTATTTCTATGTAAACAGCGCGCCATGGCTGCCCAACCGATTCCACGGCAAGGCCGTAATGGAAGGACAGAGAAAGTTCATGGGTACCCTCTGGAATACCTATGCATTTTTCGTGTTATATGCAAATATAGATAATTTTGATGCAACAGAATATAAACTGGAGTACGATAAACTGCCGGTTATGGATAAGTGGCTGCTCTCCAAGCTGAACACGCTTGTAAAAGAAGTGGACGACGATCTGGCAAATTACAGGATTCCGGAAGCTGCAAGAGCACTCCAGGATTTTGTGGACGATATGAGCAACTGGTATGTAAGAAGAAGCCGCGAGCGTTTCTGGGCAAAAGGGATGGAGCAGGATAAGATTAATGCATATATGACGCTCTATACCGCGCTTGTGACCGTATGCAAGGCGGCCGCTCCGATGGTTCCGTTTATGACGGAGGATATCTACCAGAACCTCGTCAGGAAGATCGACAAAGATGCCCCTGAGAGCATCCATCTGTGCGATTTCCCTGCGGCGGATGAGAACTGCATTGATAAAGAACTGGAATCGAGGATGGATGAGGTGCTTAAGATTGTCGTATTCGGCCGTGCGGCCAGAAATACGGCCAATATCAAGAACCGTCAGCCGATCGGCAAGATGTTCGTAAAGGCGGAAAAAGCTCTTCCGGAATTCTACCAGGAGATTATCGAAGATGAGCTGAATGTAAAAGAGGTGATATTTACCAGCGATGTGCGCGATTTCACATCCTACAGTTTCAAACCTCAGCTTAAGACAGTGGGACCAAAATACGGAAAACAGCTGGGCAGTATTAAAAAGGCCCTGGCTGAAATCGACGGAAATAAAGCGATGGATACGCTGAATGAGAGCGGAAGCCTGACATTTGACTTTGACGGAGCAAATGTGGTTCTGACAAAAGAGGATCTTCTGATCGATACGGCTCAGGTGGAAGGCTACATTTCCGAGGGAGACAACTCCATTACCGTTGTCCTTGATACGAATCTTACACCGGAACTGGTGGAGGAAGGATTTGTGCGCGAAATTATCAGCAAAATTCAGACAATGCGTAAAGAAGCCGGTTTTGAAGTAATGAACCACATTAATGTTTTCCAGGATGAGAGTGAGGTCATTGCCGGCATCCTCAAAAAATACACGGACGAAATCAAGGGCGAGGTTCTGGCAGACAACATCATGCTCGGACAGACCGGAGGATATGCAAAAGAATGGAATATCAACGGTGAAAAGGTTATGCTGGGAGTCGAAAAAACCACCGACTGATTAGGAGGATAACAGATGCAGACTTTTGATAAGGAAGCAATAAAGAAGAGTATTATTGACAATGTGAAGAACCAGTTCAGAAAGACGATTGACGAAGCGACGCCGCAGCAGGTATATCAGGCGGTTGCCTATGCGGTAAAGGATGTAATTATCGATAACTGGATTGCGACGCAGAAAACATTCGATGATTTAAAGGTAAAAAAGGTTTACTATCTGTCCATGGAATTCTTAATGGGCCGTGCCCTGGGGAATAACATCATTAACCTGGGCGAGCAGAAGGAGATAAGGGAAGCCCTGGAAGAGCTGGGCTTTGATTTAAACGCCATCGAGGACCAGGAGCCGGATCCGGCTCTTGGCAACGGCGGTCTTGGCCGTCTGGCAGCCTGCTTTCTGGATTCCCTTGCTACGCTTGGATACCCGGCCTATGGCTGCGGTATCCGCTACCACTACGGCATGTTCAAGCAGAAAATTGAAAACGGTTATCAGATCGAAGTGCCGGATGAATGGCTGAAGAACGGATATCCATTCGAAATACGCCGTGCGGAATATGCAACGGAGGTAAAATTCGGAGGTTATGTGAAGACGGTCTGGAACGGGCAGCGCAATGTGTTTGTCCAGGAAGGCTATCAGTCCGTTCTGGCAGTGCCTTATGATATGCCGATTGTAGGCTATGGAAATAACGTGGTCAACACACTCCGTATCTGGGATGCGCAGCCGATTAACACGTTCAGCCTGACCGCCTTTGACAAGGGAGATTACCAGAAGGCAGTGGAACAGGAAAACCTGGCGAAGAACCTTGTTGAAGTTCTCTACCCAAATGATAATCACTACGCCGGCAAAGAACTGCGCCTGAAGCAGCAGTACTTCTTCAACTCCGCCAGCCTGCAGGTGGCGATTAAAAAATTCAAAGAGCAGAATGAAGATATCCATATGCTGCCGGAGAAGGTAGTGTTCCAGATGAACGATACCCATCCGACCGTATCGGTTGCGGAGCTTATGAGAATCCTCCTGGATGAAGAACATCTGGAGTGGGAGGACGCCTGGGATATCACAACGAGATGCTGCGCCTACACAAACCATACCATCATGGCAGAGGCACTGGAAAAATGGCCGATCGAGCTGTTCTCCAGGCTGCTTCCGCGTATCTACCAGATTGTGGAGGAGATCAACCGCCGCTTCCTGCTGGAAGTTGGGCAGAAGTATCCGAACAACTATGAAAAAGTAAAGAAAATGGCGATTATCTTCGATGGCCAGGTTAAGATGGCACATCTGGCCATTGTGGCCGGATTTTCCGTAAACGGAGTAGCCAGGCTCCATACGGAAATCCTGAAGAAACAGGAACTGCGCGATTTCTATGAGATGATGCCGGAAAAATTCAACAATAAGACAAACGGAATTACCCAGAGGCGTTTCCTGCTTCACGGCAACCCGCTTCTGGCTCAGTGGGTGACCGATAAGATAGGGAATGAGTGGATCACGGATCTGCCCCATATCAGCAAGCTGGCAATCTATGCGGAGGATGAGAAGTGCCGCCAGGAATTTATGAATATTAAATATCAGAATAAACTCCGTCTGGCAAAATATATCAAAGAGCACAATGGCATCGATGTAGATCCCCGCTCGATTTTTGATGTGCAGGTAAAACGGCTACACGAATATAAACGCCAGCTTTTGAATATTCTTCACGTTATGTATCTTTACAACCAGCTGAAGGATAATCCGGGCATCGATATGGTTCCGAGAACCTTTATTTTCGGGGCAAAGGCGGCCGCCGGATATCAGATTGCCAAGAAGACAATCAAGTTAATCAACTCTGTGGCCGATGTAATTAACAATGATAAATCGATTAACGGTAAGATAAAAGTTGTCTTTATTGAAGATTACAAGGTATCCAATGCCGAGATCATTTTTGCTGCAGCCGATGTCAGCGAGCAGATTTCCACAGCCAGCAAGGAGGCGTCCGGAACGGGCAACATGAAATTTATGCTCAACGGAGCGCTTACACTGGGAACCATGGACGGAGCCAATGTGGAGATTGTCGAGGAGGTAGGAGAGGACAACGCCTTTATTTTCGGCCTTACCTCAGACGAAGTAATTAACTTTGAGAATAACGGAGGCTATAATCCGGTAGAGATCTTTAATACGGATCAGGAAATCCGCCGTGTGCTGATGCAGCTAATCAACGGCTACTACGCACCGCAGGATCCGGAGCTGTTCCGCGACATTTATAATTCGCTGTTGAATACGAAAAACAGTGCGAAAGCCGATACCTACTTTATTCTGAAAGATTTCCATTCTTATGCGGATGCGCAGCAGAGAGTGGAAGCGGCATACCGTGATGAGACAAAATGGGCAAAAGCGGCGATGATGAATGTGGCTTGTTCCGGCAAGTTCTCCTCGGACAGAACCATTGAGGAATATGTAAGGGACATTTGGCACCTTAAAAAGGTAAAGGTGGAATTAGACTAAATGAGAACCGGTTTTCTTTCTAAGAACCATTTTAAGAACAGGAATAATCGAATTTCCCTGCCGGTCATCCTGGCGGCGTGCCTGTTTCTGGCATCTGTGTTCTGCTATATTACATTTTCAGCCAGCAGCAGAGCCCAGGCGGAGCGGATAGTAAAAAAATTATTTACATCCGAAAGCTACAGGGAACTGGAGGAGGCCGCAAACATTGGCCTGCCACAGATGTATGACACCCATTTTCCGGGAGATTTTACCCCGGAGGGCAGGGACAGCCTGCTTCCCGTGGGAATACCCTACACTCTGTTCCTGGAGCAGTTTCCCTCGCCTGTAGAGCGGATTTATGCGCAGGAACCGGTTCTGGCTCTGGAGGAAGAGAGCGGGAAGACGGTGCGGTACCGGTACACGGTGGAGACGGAATTTTATCTGGAGAGAAGACTGGAGGAGGTTTCGCCTGTGGTGCAGAAGAGCTTCACGGGAACAATTACCCTTAAAAAGACCGGTTTTCTGAAATGGAAGATGGAGGCTTTTACCGCCGGTTAGATGACGGAGCGGAAGAAGTGTTCACAGGCAGTTAAAAATAAGCGGTTGGAATAGAAATCCGGCCCGTAACATAGAATGATAATGCGAGATCTATTATTCTGTGGAACGGAGCCGGATTTTTTATGAGAAAAGCAGCAGCGGTTTGCCTGTTGGCAATCCTGATACCATATATAACGACACTGGCCTGGACAGGCCGGGTGGAGGGAAATACAGACAGAGGCGCCGTATCGGGGCGCACAATCCTGCTGGACAGGGAGGGTTCCCCGGCGCCTGTCGATATGGAAGAATACCTGATTGGAATTACGGCACTGCAGATTCCGGCGGAGTATGATATGGAAGCCATCAAGGCACAGGCGATTATAGCCAGGACTTATCTCTGCAAGCAGATGCAGGGGAAGGACCGGATTGAAGAGTCGGCGCTGGACCTCGACTATCTGGAACAGAGCCAGATGGAGGAAATGTGGGGGAAAGCCGATTATCTGGCAAATTACAAAAAAATAAGGGATGCGGTCCAGGCGACGGCCGGACAGGTGATACAATATAATGGAGACTACATAGATCCCTTGTTCCACAGGCTGAGCGCCGGGATGACGAGAAACGGGGATGAACTTCATCCCTATCTGGTACAGGTGGATGCCGCCGGGGATGTGGAGGGAGAAAACTACCTGGGCGTATATCTGTTTACAAGGGAGGATTTGGCCGCCAGGCTTAACTCGATGCCGGATTCGCCCGAAGTCAGGCCGGAGGAGGTGCTGGAAAGTATCCAGGTCATTAAAAAAGACGAGGCCGGGTATGTGGAATCCATCCAGGTGGGCCCAAAAAGCTATGGAGGCGAGGAGATACAATATGCCCTGGGGCTTCCGTCCCCGGCATATTCATTTGAGGAGGCGGAAGGCAATATCAGATGCACGGTAAAGGGGATAGGCCATGGTTACGGTTTTGACCAGTACGGCGCCGGCCTGAAAGCGAAGGAGGGGTGGACGGCTGAAAAAATACTGGAATTTTATTATAAAAATATTGTTGTAGTTTTTGAATAAAAAGCTTCGGTCAGGTAAGAATATAACCGAGGTGATAAACGTGAAAAATAAGATGAATCAGTTGTTCAAGGACAAATTGTTCCTTGTGATGATGGTGTTAGGCCTGCTGACTATAGTAGCTGCAGCAGGAGCGGTAAAGATTAGAAAGGGAGATAATATTAACGAGCAGAATCCGTACCTGGAAGTCCCTCAGACTCAGGGAATTCTTGCGGAAAACATACCGCAGAACAAAACCGGAAACGGCGGCAGTACGGAAAATGCTGAGACAAAAGCCCAGGCGGCCGGAAGCTCAGACGCTTCCTATTCTTCCGATGACAAATCAGACTCCGCAGACAAAGGAGAAAACAGTGCAAAAGCAGAAGGAGCCGGAAACGGCGCCGCCCAGGCAGTGACACTTAATTTCGGGGGCCAGCGCACGCTGCAGTGGCCTGTCAAAGGAAATGTAGTGTTGGATTACAGTATGGAGACAACCGTATACTTCCCGACTCTCGATCAGTACAAATGCAATCCGGCCCTGATTATCCAGGGGGATATCAGCGATCCGGTAAGCGCGCCGGCAGACGCCAGAGTTCTGGAGTCAGGCTCCAATGAGGAGATCGGTAATTACGTAGTCCTGGACCTGGGCAACGAGTACACAGCCGTATGCGGCCAGCTCAAAGATATCCAGGTGGCAGAAAATGAGTATGTTACAAAAGGAACTCTGCTGGGATATGTATCTGAGCCTACAAAATACTATTCAATCGAGGGCAATAACGTCTATTTCGAGTTAATGCATGAAGGGCAGCCTGTTGACGCTCTGGATTATCTGGAGTAACCGGTCGGCGGGAAGACAGAAGGAACTGAGAAAACTGAATAATGATAATCATAAAAGTGCCGCGGCAGTTTATGGAAGGGAAAGGAAATTTAACCTTGCATAAAGTGCGGCGGTATTTTTGTATCTTTTCATGTTTACTTAGAGGCACAACTGGGGTTATAATAATCAGAGCAGAGCTGTGAATCAATTTAATTTACGATTATATTGCAAGGAGAAGTGCTATGAATCAGGAAATACTGAAACAGAATTTTGAAAATCATGGTTTTAAAACAGCTTTTTTTAGTACTGCAAAAGAGGCGGCGGATTATCTTTCCGCCCGGATCAGAGAGACCAGCGTTTCGATCGGAGGCAGCATTACGGTGAAGGAGATGGGGCTGGCCGAGCGTCTCAGGGAGAATAACGAGGTGATTTGGCATTGGGATATCCCGGGAAGAGAGACTCTGCTGCAGGCAAGAGAGGCAAAGGTCTATCTGGCCAGTGCAAACGGAGTGTCCGAGACGGGAGAACTGGTCAATATCGACGGAACGGGAAACCGTGTTTCGCAGACCCTCTATGGACCGGAAAAAATATATTTTATTGTGGGGAGCAATAAGATAGAGCCGGATCTTGCCAGGGCAATGGAACGGGCTAAGAATGTGGCGGCGCCGAAAAACGCCCGCCGCCTCGGTTCGGCTACGCCGTGTGCGGCTAAGGGGGATCGCTGCTATGACTGCAGCAGCCCGGGAAGAATCTGCCGGTCAACCGTAATCATCGAGCGTCCGTCGAATGGGATGGAAGCAGAGATAGTATTTGTGGACGAGGCTCTGGGATATTAATCAGACACGCCCCGGGGGTATTTCTTAAAATTTAATAAATCTAATGGAAATATCATGATTTGTTCACAAAGTTTTCAAAGGGGAGCGTTATAATAGTACCGTGCTTAGACAGCATAGAACACACAAGGAGAAGGCAGATGAATATTTTGTTTTTTTTAACACCTAAAAGTGAAGTTGCGTACATAAATGATGATGATACACTCAGACAGGCACTGGAGACGATGGAATTTCACAAATATGCGGCTGTTCCGATAGTCAACCGTCAGGGAAGGTACATCGGTACGCTGACAGAGGGGGATTTGCTTTGGGGTATTAAAAATAAGTATGATTTATCATTGAGAGATGCGGAGCGGATCCGCATTACGGAGATTCCAAGAAGATCGGACAATAAACCGGTTCTTGCGGATTCCGATATGGAAGATTTGATTGATAAAGCCCTGAACCAGAACTTTGTCCCGGTATTGGACGATCAGAAAAATTTTATCGGCATTATAACAAGAAAAGATATCATTAAATACCTATGTAAAGAAAAGGAAAAAGAGCTGCAGACAAGAAAATAACGAAACAGCTCAGCCAGGATGTATTCCGCGAGGTGTTTTCGCTGTGTTTGCGAAAATCCCGAGTTATGCGGAGCGACGCGATGAAAAGTGAACTTTTCACCGCAATCAACGGCGCTTTTAGCCGTTTCTGTGCATCATTTGTTGCAGTTTGGCCGAAGGCTGAACTGTAACAAAATAATAGATAGACAGAAGCTTTTTAAAGATGCGAAATGGCCGTCAGCCGGTCCTTTTCGCATCTTTTTTTGTCAATTTTCTTTCTGCAACATAGTATAAAGTATAAGTCTCAGGAAAGGTTTTAATGAATATGAATTGTTTTAATCCTCATTATCCGGACGGAATGGATTTCAGAAGACAGGATCCCATGCCTGATATGTCATCCTGGTACATGGATCAGGGATATCCTCCCTGCGGAATGCCGCCCACAATGATACAGCCGCGATCAGAATCGAATTCCCGCCAGTCAGGCCGCACACCATGGATGCCTGCTGATACGTCTATGCCGTCGGGCAGCGGCAGCGTACGGGATGGAATGGGCAGCATGCCTGACAGAATGGGCAGTATGCCGGGGGAGACAGCTCCGATGAATATGGGAACAGCTCCGGCAAACATGGGAGCAGCTCCGGCAAACATGGGAGCAGCTCCGGCAAACATGGAAACGGCTCCGGCGAACATGGGAGCTATGCCGGCAATGCCCGGCAATATGGCGCAGGGACAGAATAATATGGCATTCTGCGAAGATTTGGATCGCTTCCCGATCGGCATGGGCTATGTGCCGATGCAGAGATGGTCTCAGCCATCTCCCCTTGATGAAGGTTTTTGCAGGGGTACGATATTCACAGAGCTGGATCTGCCATTTGTGATGGGGAGGTGCATGTAAATGAACGAAACTGCCAGAACGCTTATGCAGAGAATTTATGAAGCGAGCTTTGCTGTGGACGATATCGTCCTGTACCTGGATACGCACCCGGATGATATGAACGCTCTGAATTATTATAACTATGTAGTGCAGCTGCGGAAAGAAGCCGTGGATGCCTATCAGCAGCAGTTTGGCCCTCTTACAACCGACGGAGTTGAGAGCGATTCAAAATGGACGTGGCTGACAGATAAATGGCCATGGGAAGGAGAGATGTAAGGTATGTGGAAATATGAAAAGCGTTTACAGTATCCGGTAAAAATTAAACAGTCAAATCCACAGATGGCACAGTTTATTATGAGTCAGTATGGCGGTCCGGACGGAGAAATTGGAGCTTCCATGCGTTATCTTTCCCAGCGGTATTCCATGCCTTACAAAGTGGGAAAAGGCCTTTTGACGGACATCGGAACCGAAGAACTGGCACATATGGAAATTGTGGCGGCCATTATTCATCAGCTGACACGGAACCTGACGCCGGAACAGATTAAAGAGTCCGGTTTCGGCCCGTATTATATTGACCATACGACAGGAATCTGGCCGCAGGCTGCGGGAGGAATACCTTTCAATGCATGTGAATTCCAGTCCAAGGGAGACCCGATTACCGACCTCTTTGAGGATATGGCGGCTGATGGTGCGACTTTGTAAGAACAACATTGAAGTGTTAGAAGATGGTTTTTGCTATCTGGTTTTCTGCCTCCAAATAGCAAAAACCTCAGAAATTCCAGTGAATATCGACAGGAACCTGGCGGGTGCCAGGTATCCGTTTCCCAACCTCTATATAGTCGATCAGTTTTTCTACGGTTCCCCTGTCTAATTCTTTAAGGTTTGTATATTGCTCAATGAGCTGGCGGCGGTTGTCGCCGGCTTTCATTTTCTTTTCAACAGCGGCAAGCTGCTTCTGTGTTTCAATGACCAGTTTTTCCAGATGGTCCTTCTGCGCGGAGAAGTCTTTGGAAAAATCCACATATTCGCCTTCTGTGATAAGACCCTTGACCTTATCCAAGTAAAGCTCCCGAATCCCTTTGGAATATTCCGCAATCTTTTTCTGATAGGCAGTAAGGTCTTTGTTCAGCCTTTCCCTCTGCTCATTCATATTGTTGCAGAACTCCACCCTGCGCTCCAATTCGTCTTTATCAAGGTTTTCCTCAGACATTTGATTTAACTCGTCTATTACCTGCTGTTCCAGCCTTTTGACAGAGATAAACGCTCCCTCGCAGGCGTCTTTTGCAACGTGTCGCGTAGGACAGCAGAGATAGCGGCGGCCATCCGCCTGTTTGTTGGAACGCATAACGTAGCCGCACTTCATACAGCGGGCTTTCCGGGCAAATATCCCAATCTCTCCGGTGGTAAACGGCTTTGCCTTCTGGGAAATAAGCGACTGTACCTTATCCCACAACTCCATGTCGATAATAGGCTCATGGGTGCCCTCTACTATGTACCACTGGTCTTTGGGGCGGGGCTTATTCTGCTTTGTCTTATAAGAAACGCTTCCGTATTTGCCCTGCACCATATTCCCGATATAAATTTCATTGATTAGCATATCGGAAATTGCATAATACTTCCAGAGGGTGCTTTGCTTCTTCTTAGGCTGCTGATACCGCAGGCCGTGAAGTCTTTTGTACTCGGTGGGATTGGGAACGCCCCGGTCGTTTAACATCTTCGCAATAGCAGTTTTTCCATATCCCTGTGAAAACAAGGTAAAAACTTCTCGGACGATTCCGGCGGCTTCTTCATCGACAATCAAATGTCCCTTTTTATCCGGGTCTTTCTTATAGCCGTATAAAGCGAAGGCTCCAATATGCAGACCGTTCTGCCGCCTGTTTGTCAGAACGCTTTTGATATTCTCGGACATATCCTCCAAATACCACTCGTTGACAAGGCCGTTGATCTGGCGCGACTTTTTATTTCCCTTATTCGCAGTATCGGCATTATCCACGATACTCACAAAACGGATTCCCCAGATAGGAAACAGGCCGTGAATATATTTTTCCACAAGCTCTAATTCTCTGGTAAAACGGGATTGCGTCTTGCAGAGGATAACGTCTATTTTTCTTTGCTCTGCGTCGCCAAGCAGCTTATTAAACTCCGGCCGGTTCCGGTCAGCGCCGGTATAATCGTCATCGCTGTAAATATTGTAGATTTCCCAGCCCTGACTGAGCGCATATTGAATCAGCATGGACTTCTGGTTCTGAATACTGTTGCTGTCGTCGGTTTCGGATTGTTTGTTTCTATCTTCCTCGGATAAACGGCAGTAAATACCAACTTTGAGATTTGCCATGTTTTATTCTCCCTTGTCCGGAAAAACAAAACAAACCATCCCTACATATATATTATACTATATATAGGATGGTCTGTAAATGTTGCCTCAAGATGAGGTAGTGGTACGGCTTTTATCCTTTTCCCGCTGATTGATTAGCTCAATCCAGCGTTTGGTATATTCCTTGCTGGTGTCTGCCTTGTTATCTGTTTTGAAGATATTCTTACAAATGATTTGAATTTCTTTTGCCATTCAATCACCTCTTTCTACATAAACAGCTTATGACGCACCGCTTGTACGTTATGTAAAAAGTCGGCAGGTTTTCCTTGATGAATGGAAACACCAAATTCCCCCTTCCTGATTTTCAATGAAACGCTGGCAGGTTTCCCTCCCGTCCCGCAGGGAAACACGAAAGAACACGCTTCTCTAACCATATTCTTTCGTGTTTCTCCGCGCTTCGGGCCAATGTGGCCCGAGGTCAGTAATTGCCGGAAAGATATTTCTGCGTCGCCTGTTCCAGCGTGTTGAGATCAAAAACTTCATAGAGCTGGGTCAGAACACGCCTTATCTCTTTATGTGAAAAGCCGCAGTCCTGCATGGCCATAATGACATAGCCGCGGCAGGCGTCGTTGCTCCACTCATACGGTTCAAAACCGGAAAGCATTGTATTTTCCATAAGAACTCCTTTTTTAAACAGGGGAGCCCAGCCGGGAATCGTTGGCCTATCATCAGACAGCAGAGCCGGAGGGCTCCCCTTAATGTTTTGTTTCCTTACAGACACGCCGGACGGGCATAGGCTCTTTGCCCCATAGTGTTTCAACTCTCCCCATTCTGATGGCAAGGCGTTCTCATTACCTGCGACGGCTCACGGCTTGCAGGGCCGCTTCAACGCTCGGATTGTGACTAAACGCAAGTATCCAGGATTTACGCCTGTTCCGGCGGGGCCTGCCTCGCCCCTCCTATGGCATGGGCCTGTTCGCTCTCTCTATTTTTATGAAAGATGGTATTCTTTGAAAACAGAGGTCATGGCGGGCCTGTCACACGGCGCATTTCCTTTCGTATCCGGGTGTCCTTTTATTCAGTTTTCAATCTGCGTGAGGGTTTGTCCAAGCCTCGGGCCGCCCTGGCCCGAAGTGTTTTGCCTCTCATAAGCCATTTCATTTTTCGGCCTAAAGTTCCGCCTTAAAAAGAATTTTTCAAAATTTTTTCCAGACTCCGCAGGCCGTGCTGAATACTCTCCGATACGCGGCTTTTTGCGACCTTTTCAGCCTGTGCGATCTCAGCTTGGCTCATGCCGAGAATGAAATGGGCATAGATCCGCTTCGCTTGTTTGTCCGGCAGACTGGCGATTGCGGCGTGAAGCTCCTGCATGGTAATTTTCCTCTCGTACAGCTCATGGGGTGAAAGAGCTACAAAGACGGCTTCATGCTCCAGCCCATCCTCCCGGTCCAGGGAATAATAGGCTTTGTGGCGATATGTACGCAGACGATAGGCGGCCTCTCTGCGCTCAAATTCTTTGAACATTTCAGCAACTTCCTCCGATACTTCCATGAAGCAATCCGATGTATAAAACGGGTAATAGTCCCGCAGATTGATAATAGCCATATTGACCTCCGTTTCGGTGTTGGGTGTTGACAAGTGACCGAAACGAAGGCGGCGGGGAGCGGCACCGGGGAATGACTTCGGGCCAAGTTGTCCCGAGGCAGCGCCCTAAACAAAGAAAAGCGCCCGCACAGCATAAGACTACACAAGCGCACGAAACACAATTACCTGTTAAGTGAAGATTTATTTCATATTGAATACCGAATTGCCCAGGTGGAGGGAACAGGATTTTTTTGACTGATAAGAATAATTAAACCTAATAAAAATTAGCATGGCGGCATTCTCCTATTAGCCACCATGCTTTTGTAACCATCTGGTTTTATGGTAAAAAAATAAATGGCGGCTCTGATCTCAAAACCGCCATTCGCCAAGTCTGATTAAAATGGCATAGCAAATCACCCTGCCGACTTACGGTTTTTTTTATTCGGCAGAGTGCCACTGCAATATGAAATTTTCTATCTTACTTTTCTAACAAGACAGCTATCGTTAGACTATCTTCACAATACGGTTTACCTGCTACATCGCTGAATACTTCACATATTTTAAAACCTTCTGATTTCATTTCATTGATTAAAGTTTTCTTTGTAAAATAGGTGTTCCAGATATAGTAAGTAGCAGTAGGAGTATTTGGAGAAATGATGGATGTTTGCTCCAATGTGACACAATCTGAGTACCGAAAAGACGAGTTAAACTCAATATACCTTCCTTTCTTCCAAAAGCCGCCTGTGGGATATATATTCCATGTGTTCTTTTCTTCAAAGCAGTTGTACTTACTCATTGAAAATACATCGAGCAAAAATTTGCCTCCGGGTCTTAGATGTGTATATACTACTTTCAATAAGATTTTCCTATCTTCTGTTGATAAAGCACCATAGTCACAGTAAATCAAAGTTGAGAAATCAAAAGTTTTGTTCAGGTTCATGTTCAAATAGTTCTGATACAGATACTGTATATTAAGGTTTTGTTTAGCAGCAGAATTTGTCGCATAACTTATTGAGCGCCTTGAAAAGTCAATCCCTGTAACTGAGTAACCAGATTTGGCAAACCTTTCAGCATATATGCCAGGGCCACAGCCTATATCAAGAAGTTCATTATATTCTGATGGCTGAACAATTTTTGTTATCCAGTCGGCAGACTTATTTATAAAATCTAATTTTCTACTTGCTCCATTAAACCCTGGATTTAAATGTGCTTTTAACATTTGTAGGGATATATGTTCATCATCCCAAAAGGGAATCTCCATTTTTTTATAAAGAGATGGTTTTTCAAAAATAGTGAGTAAATCGTTATACATAACTAAGTTCTCCTTTCATGTTTGGACAAAAGAAAAAGCCGTAGATTTTACTCTACGGCTAATCTTTCCTAAGGCTAAAGAAAAGTTAAGAGTAAAATAAAATCAAACCTTAGGCACAAAAAATAAACTGTTCAACCAGTTATCTTTTTGCCTATTGAATTGATTTTATCTACTCTTTTCCAGTCATACCAACACCACCGATTATGTGGTATCTGATACGCCGGACTTTCATCACCTTTTTCTATTTGTTTTTGTTTATTTTATCCTATTTAGAAACCATTGTCAATAGTCACTCACAAAATCAAGAAACAAAATACTACCTTAAGTGAAATTACGTTTCATTCACATAATTCAACCCGAAATGTAAAATGATATAGGGTGAAATGAAAATGAACAAACACAAAGAAACAATACAGTTTGACTCTCATGCCCTGGGGCTTGCCTTTAAGGATGCCAGAGAGCGGAAAGGCTGGACGCAGGACTATCTTGCGGAGCGAGTAGGGAAAACTTCACGTACCATTATGGGGATTGAAAATAAGGGACAGCATCCAAGCTTTGATCTCCTTTATCAGCTTGCCACGCTGTTAGAAGTCTCTATTGACCGCTACTTTTTTATTGATGTCAAGAGCAAAGACAGCCTCAAGCGTAAGCACATTGATTTTCTGCTGGATTCCATGACCGAACAAGAGCTAACCATCATGGAGGGGACAGCGGAAGGAATACGAAAGGCCAGAGAAACGGAGGTTCACGATTAAGGAGCCTCTGTTTTTTGCCATTTTAAGGGTTCCGCTAAATGGTTATCAGGAAATTTATGTAATCAGGAATTTCTGAAAAGAATCAGGTATCCAAGAGGATTTCTCCACAAAAACATCCTGATTACATTTCCAGCAGTCTGCTTTTTCATCCTCACGAAAACCGGTCCAACTTTCATATTTCCTGATTACATGGTATCCACGATAATAGTATTGGCGGACAATCCTGTCCGCTCAAATACCACTATCAGAGGAGGGATACCATGAAAGTACAGGCACTGATTGACCAGGTGCTGGATGAAGCAATGCGTCTCGGCCAAAAGCCCCACGGAGCCTACAGAAGCTATTGGGACGTCTACAACCCTATTATCACGTTTTTCCGGGGCCGGGGGCTGGAGGACTATTCCCCGGAGGTTCTAAAGGAGTATATTGCCTGGGTGACGGATAAGTACCAGAACGGGCAAATCAAGCGTGAGCGACACTCCATGCTTACCACGGCGGCGCGGAGAGTCGCCCACTTTGAGCGCACCGGCGCTTATCTCTGGAACGTTCCCAAAAGGGGAACCCGGTATGAATTGGACGCTTACTACACGGGACTTATGGATGAGTTCCTCGCGAGCGATGATTTTCATCCGAACACCGCCGGAGATTTGGAGTGGGTGGCAAGGCGGTATTTCCACTGGCTCCGGGGACAGGGGATCACAGACATCCGGCAGGCAGAACAAGAGACCATCCAGAAATATCTCCACAGTTGTATGGAAGAAATGAAACCCACATCCGTATATAACGTCCATCTCTATCTAAGAAAGCTCTACCGTTTCCTGTTCGATAGAGGCTATATAGGGAGTTCCTATGAGGCGTTCTTCTCGTTCAAAATCTGCCGTGAAAGCAGGCTGTTCCCTGCGGCGGAGGATGGGATGGTAGATGCAATTCTGAACGTGATTGACACGCAGACGGCCATTGGAAAACGCGATTATGCCATCATCCTTTTGGGCTATGTCCTTGGGATGCGTTCCGTTGATATCGCAAGGCTCAGGCTCTCCGAAATCCTCTGGGTGAAAGGGGAGATCTGTTTTACACAAAGGAAAACGTCAAAAGCTGTTGTTCTTCCGCTTACCACCGATGTGGGCGAGGCCCTTCGGGATTATATCCTGAATGGGAGACCCGAAACGGACTGTGAGGAAGTCTTTCTCCGGGCGCTGCCGCCGTACCTTCCCTTCAAAGACCCCTACTGCATCAACACGCAGTTTCGGGTTTACTGCAAACGTGCCGGCATTTCCCGCGAGGCGTGGGACGGTCTTGGATTCCATTCCCTGCGCAGGGCTGCCGGAAAGAGGCTGGTGACGGCCGGCACTCCAGTCAACACCGTTGCCCAGGTCTTGGGGCATACGAGTATAGATTCCACAAAAAAATACATCGCCCTTGACAGTGGACACCTTGCGGAATGCGCCCTGGATTTTTCGGGCATTGAAGTGGAGGTGCGAGCATGAGCGGGTATGTTAGCGGAATAGGTCTATACATTGAGAATCTGTTTGATTACCGCCAGTCCCTTGGCTACAGCGGCACCACCCACCATGCAGCGCTTCTGAACCTTGACAGGTTCTGCGCCGCGAACTATCCGGGAACACAGAATCTGACGGAGGAAACGGTTCTTGCGTGGATTTCGGGGGACAGCCGGAGCGTTTATGAGAGGAGCGTTGCCGTTCGGCTGCTGGGGAAATATATGTGCGCGGTAGGAAAAGAGGCATACATTCTTCCGGAAAAGTATGTTTCCGTAAAACATGATTTTGCGCCGTACATTTTTACCGATGATGAGCTTTGCCGCCTGTTTTCCGCCATTGACCGGATCAGGCCAGCCAGGACGGAGCCGTTTATCCATGTGATGGCCCCGGTTCTGTTCCGCCTGATTTATACCTGCGGGTTGCGGCCTAACGAGGGGCGGGAACTGAAATGTGGGAACGTACACCTGGAAACCGGAGAGATCCTGATTACGAACACGAAGAAAAAGAAAGAGCGGATGGTTGTCATGTCCGAGGATATGCGTTCTCTGATGGCATCCTACTGTGTGGAGCGTTCCGCTTTCGGTCAGGGCAACGATTATTGGTTCCCATCCGCCAGCGGAGGCCCCATCTCCTCGGAGTTCCAGACGAAGATTTTCAAAAAGGCATGGGCAGCGGCAAATCCCGATGTCCTCAAAGAAGAACTTCCCGCTGTCCGCGTATATGACCTCCGCCACCGTTTTGCGTCCGCCGCGCTGATCCGCTGGCTGGATAAAGGAGACTCCCTGAAAGTGAAACTCCCCTATCTACGGGAATACATGGGACACAACAGCCTGCGGGAAACCTGTGTTTATATCCACATCCTGCCTGAAAATTTAACAAGGTCTTCCGCCATTGACTGGACGGGGTTCTACGACCTTCTCCCGGAGGTGTGCAATGGCTAAAAAGAAAATCTCCGATTTCTACCAGATGACGCAGGGCTTCTTTCTGGTTTATCTTCCCGGACAGAGGAATTCCAGCGAACATACTATCCGGGCTTACCAGAAATCTGTTGACCAGCTGGCGGAGTTTGTTGCCGAATGCAGAAATGTCAGTTTGTGGGATGTGGACTTTCCCTTGATTGACAGCACTGTCCTTGTCGATTTTCTGGATTCGCTGGAAAAAAGAGGGAACAGCATCGCCACAAGGAACCAACGGCTAAAAGGTATTCGGGCCTTTTACTCTTACGCTGCCATGATGCGCCCAGTACTCATAAACTACCGCGCTGAGATTTACAAGGTGCCGCTCAAGGCGGAAACCACAGAACAGACAGTTGGCTATCTGAGTGAGAATGCGATAAAAGCACTTTTGGAAATGCCGGATGCAGGAACGAAAAAAGGCATTCGGGATCGGTTTCTGCTGGTATTCCTGTATGATTCCGCAGCGAGGGTGCAGGAAACTGTCGATGTAAGACTGAGAGATATACGTTCTGGAAAAACCCCGGTGGTTATCCTGCATGGGAAGGGCGATAAAGTCCGCACGGTTCCTCTGATGGAAAAGACGATGGAACACTTTGAGCAGTACCGCAAAGTATTCCACCCGGATGAGGGACCTTACTCGGAACGGCCTCTTTTCTATACGAAACGGTACGGTTCTGAAAACAGCATCAGTGAGAGTTCCATTCGCAAACTGCTTGGGCAGTACGGCAGGATACTGAAAGAAACGTTTCCTGAAATTGAAGGTTCCGTCCATCCGCACCTCATGCGCCACAGCCGGGCCATGCACCTTTATCAGCATGGTATGGATCTCACGCTGATCTCTCAGTGGCTTGGCCATGCAAACCTGGAAACTACGCTGATCTACGCCCACGCGGACACCGAACATAAACGAGAGGCGATTGCAAGAGCGACCCTGCCCGACAATCCTTTGGCGGGAAAACTCAATGCTGACAGGTACACCATTACCGATGAGGATACACTAAAAAAACTCTATGGCCTGAAATAACACAGCTTCCCCGTAATCAGGAAAAACGGTAAAGACAGCGGCAATGTCTGGGCAAAAGACGGAACAAAGCGAAAATGTAATCAGGAATTTTCCCTGTTGGAAACCAGTCAGAACAGACTTTTTTGGCTGGTTTCCTGATTACATAAATTTCCTGATAACTTGAAGTATCAGGAATTCCTGATACCTTTGGCCTTTGGCAAGCAATGCCTTTGTGGCCACAGACCACAAAGGCCGCTTGTTGGGGCCTGCCCCAAACCCGTCAGCTTCGGGCCAACATGGCCCGAAGTGATCGCGTCGCTTTGCTCCTTATTTTTCATATCCTCAACGCTCCATTTCTTTCTTTTTTGCAGGCTCCGAGTAGCCGAGCAGGCAGTCAATATTGGCCTTAATTGTTAAAATTTCCTGCATATCCCGCCGGGCCTTCTGGTATTCCCCATAGAGCCGTTTTTTCTTTGCCAACAGCTTGCGGCCGTCTTCCTTCTGCACCTCCATTTTCGGGAGCTTCGCCCCGGCAAGAAGCCGCTTCATGTCCGCCTGCGCTGCCCGGTAAAGCTCGATTTCTGCCTCATGCTCCGCAAGGAATTTCCGGCTGTACTTTGACGCTTTGTATTTGTCAAAGACAGGACGGGTCTTTGCGTATTGTACCGTGGCGGCCTTCAATTCCGTGTTGGCTTTCAGTGCTTCCTCCGTCTGCTTGATCTGACCGGCAAGAGCATGAAAGCGGTCAGAAGTTTTTTCCGCTTTTTTCTCCAACTGGTTGTACTCTGTCAGTCCATTGTCCTGCAAATAGGCAAGGGCGGCGGCCATCTGTTTCAGGTTGAAAACCTTCGCCCACCGTTCATATCCCGGCCCTTTTCCCTCAGCCAGCTTCGCCTGTATATCCACGGCGAGGCTGATTTTTCTTTCCGGCCTGCGCCTGTCCGTCTTTCCTTCAATGGCCGCCAGTATATCCTTCAGGTCATAGCCGTCCCCCAGCGTGGAGGCCCGCAGCCGGGTAAAGCGTTCCTGTCCTCCGTTTGACAGCCGAAAGCTAAGACCGCCTCCACGGACTTTTTTTACTTCATATCCGGCTTGCTTCATCAGGTCGAGAAATTCTTCCAGGCTGGCGGGCCGCTTTGCCAGTGCGGCATCAATGGCAGGGCGAAGCCTGTCCTGATAGGAAAGCGGCCCTTTCCGTTCTTTCTGCCATTCCCCGTAATGCTTATATTTTCCCTTGCTCCGGGGTTTCGGGTTCTCCACAATGGACAGGCCATTTTCAAGGCACAGCCTGTCTGAGAGCCGGCGAAGGGCGAAGCTGGAGCCCCAAAAGTTTCGGAATTTCCGGGAGCAGTCAAGGGCGGTGGAATTGTAATAAATATGACAGTGGATATGTTTCTTGTCCGTGTGGGTCGTCACAAGGAAAGCGTGGCGTCCCTTTGTCCAACGCATAGCCAGCTCATAGCCGATACGATTTGCCTCCTTTGGCGTGATCTCCCCGGGATAAAAGGCCATGCGTATCTGGTAGCAGAGCACGTCATTTTCCTTTTTCTGTTCCCGCCCGGTCATTGCCTTATAGCTGGCTTTCGCAAGAAGAAATTCATCCGCCACCGTGGCAGGATCACACTCATAGGCAGAGATATATTTCCCCTCGGTTTTCTCTGGATTTTTCCCATAGTCCAGACAGTCCTTGATTGCTGCCGCTATGGTTTCCCTTTCATTGGCATGGCGTGTCAAAAGTGTGGTTGTTGCCAGAAAATCATCCCCTTCCCCAAGAAGAAAAGGCGGCCCGGCAGGAGCCGCCTTCCCGGCTTCGGGGCATCATGGCCCGAAGTAGATGTATTCAGCTTACAAGAAACCTGCACAGAGCAGATTTGCCGCCATCCAGCGCCCAAATCAGTGTCCCGGCTACCGCCTGCAAGCCATACGGGGAAAGCAGAAAAGCAAGGAACAGGAACACGGCCCCGCCTAATGGGGTAGGCGTGAAAAAGAGGCAGATCCCAAGGACAGCGACAATGACCGAGGCAATCGTCAAGAAGAAAGCACATGGGTCAAAGAGAAACCAGCACAGGGCGGACAGCAGGGCAAGAGCCAGTGCAAAGGGAGCGGCGATTACTTTTAATATCATCTTCATTTTAGAGACCTCCTTCTATCTTTCTCCTTATATTTTACCATGCCCGCCCGAGGACATAAATGTTGCGAATGATTAGTGAATCCTGTCCTCGGACTTCGGGCCATACTGGCCCGAAGTCTTTAAAAAAGGTATCTTTACAGATACCCCTAAAAATGTATGTTTGTTATAGAATTATTCCATAGTATATTTATCAATTGCTGCACGATATAAATTAATTTTTTCATCTGTAAAACTAATTCGACGTTTAAATAAATCATCTAATTTTTGATATATATTTTTATAAATTATTTTATGTGCAGTATTATGCACAGTTGAATCATCATAAATATCCATTTCAAAATTTTCATCCTCTATAGCGGCTTGCAATAATCTCAAAATATCTTCTTTTGTAATAGTGTCAATGCTTTTTCTGCTTTCTTCAGATTCCTCAAATCTAAAAAAAACTTGTCCATTTTCAATTATTAAGTATTTCATACGATGTCCTCCGATCTATATACGCAGGTTCACCTGCTTCTAAACAATTCAACAATACGTCGCGTCTGCTTATCTTGTTACCTTCCAGATCAATTAACTCCGCGCTTGATGGATGTCCTGAGTAAATATGATATTTTACTGAGCCATCTGATAAGATTTCTTTGCTTGTATAAATAATATAATCTGGATGTACTGAAACTCCGATTGTATTGTTATGAGTTGCTATTACAACTGGGATATGTTGTGATATTTCTTTCAACAGAGTATCAACACCATCTTTTAAAAACAAATTATCAAAAGAAGATTCTGGTTCATCTAAAAGTAAAATATCACTTCTAGTTGCGTCAGTAAGTTCTTGTAAAAGATTGTACTCTGACCGTTCTCCACCAGATGCTTGGGTTCCATACTGGTTAAGAACATTATAGGTTATATGGGCAAAAAATTTGTAGTACTCAGATGTCGGTAAATCTTCTTTACCCTTTAATAGCTTCAAAAACTGGTACGGATTTTCATATTGGCCAAAAGCATCTGAAAAAGTCATTCTTGTGCGGCTAACTTTCTGCATTTCTCTTGCACCGGAAAATGGCTCTACTTTCGCAATTATTCTATAGGAATATAAATTCCTTTGTTCAATAATTCTTTCTTTTTTTACAAGCCTTGCAATTTCTTCAAAACGAGATACTTTACTTTTGTTCATCAATATCGTATAGAAATCAATATCTGGAATTGGTGTGGTAGATGACCGTACTTGTAACTCGTTTTTTATACTCGTTACTATATCATTCACATATCTCTTTTGTAGTATTTCAGTCTGCTCTTTGATATATTTTTTTCGTAAATCAATTGCTAGGGAACGCAGTGCAGTTGGTTCAATATGTCTTTGTATAATATCTTGATATTCTGAATTTTTGATTAAAGCATCCACTGCATCAATCAAATTAAACAGAGTTGAAAGTTCCTTAGTGCTATATAGGGACTCCTGATATAGTGCTGCCCGAGAAAAAATATCTTGTCGCGAAGCTTCGGTTGCAGCTTTTTTCAAAGCCTTCAGATAATCATCTATATCTTTGTTATCTTGTTCTACATCAATTAAACGCACATCATCAAGGACTGCTTTCAAAGGAGAGAGATATTTTTCTGCTAAACAATCCCCACGGTTTCTTAAGGTAGCATTAAAACTTTCTTGATCTGTTGAATTGTCTCTGGAAAGTAATGAAAATTGTTCAATATATTTCCCATCTGTAAACTGTTCGGCAATTTGATTTAAGGTATAAGTTTTGCCAGAAGATCTTTTTCCAAGGACAACTGTAAGACCCGTAGAAATTTTGAGCCCATTGTCTAACACTTGAAATAATGTATGCCCATCTTCTGATGAAATCGAAACCTTTTCACAATCTATCAAAGAATATTTTAAAGCTGTTAATGTTATTTCTTCAATGTCTATATATGTCTGTCTCCCATCTAACTCGGAAAATGGTTCAGAGGCTCGCCAATCACTGAATAAAACTGGTACTAGAGCATTATCTCTTTTCTTTTGGGATAAAAATTTTTTAAGACTTGAAACCTCACCACAAGTAACAAATTTAGCAATTTCAGAAACTCTTGAAAGAGATAATTTAGGGTCTTTGTCATAATGCGGGATTAGTAAATATTTATTTAATTTTCCGAAAACAGAGATAAATTGTTCTTCTGTAACAAAGCTAGTACTACTTCCACCATTAAATCTGTGTATTTGTTGACACTTTGGAATAAAGTCCTCTAAATCTGATTTTTCTGTAATTACCAAAAGATGACCATTTTCAATATCAATTTCAATTCCAGGGAAAACAGGAATTGAGAGTTCCTTGGTTATTTGCTCAAATTGTTCTACATCGAATATATTATGATTTGTAATAGCAATTGCATCTAATTTGGCAGTATTAACATATTGTAATAATGCATTCATAGAAAAATCGAATGCATGGTCGCTTACAGTCGAAATTGTATGAATGTGAAGATCTATTTTTTTCATAGTTACCTCTGTACTTTTACTAAATATAATGCTATTGATTCTCTGTTTCTGTATATTATATCTATATTCTACAATCACTCTTTTTCTTCGTCAATACAAATCCTCGGGCCACATTGGCCCGAAGTGCCAAAAAAGAAGGCGGCAGGTCTCCCGGTCAAGGAGCCTGCCGCCCACATTTTACTTAGCCACCAGCTCGGAGAGCTCCCGGAGCACCTTCGCCACCTTGCCCCACAGCTTTTCATAGTCCCGTTTCAGGCCGTCGATCTCCTCCGGGTACACCCCGTAGGTGTTGGCATGGACGGCCACCTGATTGAGATTGTTGGAACAGCGCCGCTGCAAGGAAACAAGCTCCTTTACCGGGGCAAGGTCGATATGGAGGATATAGCCGTTTAAGGCCATTTTCCGCATATAGGCCCCGGCATTGGAGATACCGGCCTCGGCCATCCGCCCATGAATGGCCGCCAGCTCGTCCTCCGTAACCATCACATGAAGGTGGACGTTCCGCTTTCGGCCCGGCATTACCGTTCCAGTTCCCGGCCCTTCCGGCGCTCCTTCGGTTCCTTGACTTTATCTAACGGCTTCTTATCAAGCTCCGGCGGCTGCGGGGGAAGGGGCGTGTTGTTGGGCACCCCGTCGATCATGTTCTGGTTCTGCTCCGTGGAGAGCTCGGCGGTCTTTAAGTAATTGTCCTTTTCGTGCATGGAATCCCTCCTATCTGTCCTCATGGGTTTTATGGTTCCGTTTCTGTCCCGGCTCCTTTTGCGGCTCCTGTCCCTTTGCCGCATCTTCTTTGAGCCGGGCGGTGATCGAGCGTTTCCGGCCCGGATTGTCCGGGGCCGGGGTCAGCTCATAGTCCCTGATCTGTTTCGGGGTCAGCGGCTTTTTATAGACAGCCTCGCCCCATGCGTGTATCTGTCCCCCGGCCACGGGCCGCCGCCTGTCGTCATCATAGTTGACGACTTCCACCAGCGGGTTGGCCTTTGTGTCCGGGGTAGCCCCTATGTCAAAGGGGCGCTGGGTGGAATAATAGCGGTAGTATTCCCCCTGTTCCTGCCCCGGCGCTTTTTCCTCCACCTTAAACAGATATTGATAATCGTCCACACGGCGGGCAAAATCCTTCTCGGCCCATTCCCTGTCGGGATGGTAATGGCCCCAGTAGTAGTCCCGGACGCCGCCCTCGTTCTCCGTGAACTGCCATGTGACAAAGGGCTGCGGAGCCGCCGGGTTATGGCCGAGGGCAAAGCCCCGGCTGTTCTCAAACAGGATGGATTTTTCGATCTCATATCCCTGTACATTCTCCAAGGTCAAAAACCTCCTTTCCGGCTTCGGGCCACATTGGCCCGAAGTGTCCTCATGTTACGAAATAGAGGGGCAGGCCGGGGCCGGGCATATTCTAATACCCATACCCCGGCTGTCCCCCTTAAAAAGCCAGTTATATCAAGCCCTCCGGGGAGGCAAATCGTAACAGCCGCCCGGCTTTTTCCTCCGCATTTTCCTCATGCGCTCCCGGCTTTTCCTCCGGTTCCCCTCGGCCTTGCAGACTTCGGAGCAGTAGCTTTGCCGCCCTTCGGGAAGAAAGGCTTTCCCACAGACCGCACAGGGGCGCAGCTCTGGCGCTGTGCCTTCTTTGGTAAGGGAGACTTCCAGCTCCGGATTTAAGGGCAGGACGGCGTTTTTAAAATAACGGCAGTAAGCCCCTGTCCAGCATTTGTGGAGCATATAGCAGGGGCAGTCTAACGGGAGGCACAGGCCGCTTTCCCCGTCATAGTTGGCGCACATCCCCGTAACGAGGCTGCGGATCTTCTTCTTTTCGTCACGGGTCAGCTCCCGGGCAGCCATTACTGCTTCGGGCCACGCTGGCCCGAAGTGCGGGGCTTTACCACCAGCGCCCGGAACTTCTTGTGGCACTGGTTCTTCTTTCCCCGGCACTCCTTATGGTAGCGGCATCCGGCGCAGGGGTCGTCGCTGCCGCGCCCCGGCCACGGGGTTTCCTTCATCATCCGTTCAAAGGGGCTGCTTGTGAAATTCAATCCTCGTCCTCCTGTTCTCCGTCCATGTCCCACGGCGGCATATCCTCATTGTCGGGTTCCTCCGTATCTTCCTCTATGACTTCTTCCGGGGCTTCTTCCTCGTACTCGCAGTAGTCGTCCTCCAAATCCGGGGCCTGATGCTTCGGCTTGTAAATCTTTAAGTAGTATCCGGCCCCGCCGCCGATCAGCGCCACGGCCCCCACAAGGAGGATGGCAGGGAGATTGCTGTCCGGGGCATCCGGCTCCGGTTCCGTCACTTCCTCCGGGGTTTCCGTGGGCTCGGGTTCCGGTTCAGGTTCCGGCTCGGGAGCAGGCGTTTCCGTTTCTTCCTCGCTCTTTTCGGCTAACGGGAGAAGGTCGGCTTCGGTCACGGCATTGAGGAAGTACACGTTGTCCGTGGTTTTCTGCTTGTCGATCACCAGATAAAAGATGTTCTCGTCCGGGGTGGTGATGGTGTAAAACTCCTTGCCGTCCTCGTCCGTGGCATTGTCCACCACCGTTCCGGTGCCGTCCGTACTGAACGGATTCTGGGTCTCCGGCTGGATCTCTGTTTCTGCTGGGGTCTCCTGCGCTGTTTGCGTTTCCTCCTTCGGCTCGCTGCTCTGGGCATAGGCCGGGACGGTAAAAAGGGAACAGCATAAGAGGCTGGCGGCCAGAACTGCAAGCCTCATGGATTTAGTTTTCTTCATGGGCGTTTTCCTCCTTTCCGGGCGTCTCGGACTTCGGGCCACTCTGGCCCGAAGCGGCAAAGGCATGTTTCGGGTCACTTAGGAAGGCCATCAGCTCGGCGGGGGTCAGCTTCAGCGAGCGGACGGCCTGCACGATCTGGCTGTTTTCTTCCTCCTGTTTCTGCTTTTCCAGTTCCCGGATTTTGGCCTGCCACTCGGCGGCCTTTTCCCGGGCCTTTTCCAGCTCTTTCTCGATCTTGTCAATCTTGTTCATGTATGGGCTCCTTTCTGCCGCCTCACAAACGCCCAAAGGCATAAAAATGAGACTGCCAGTAGCTTGAATTGATGTTTGCGTATTGGATGGGATCTCCACAGTGCAGCATCATCCCGCCGCCCACATAGATTCCCACATGGGAAACCGGTACGCCGCTGTCATAGGTTCCCGTAAAAAAGATAATGTCCCCCGGCTTTGCCTCGGAGGACGGGATGATGGCGCATTGGTTGTAAATGCCCTGCGCCGTGGTACGGGGCAGGTTGTGGACGCCGCTGGCCGTATAGACCCAGCAGACGAAGCCGGAGCAGTCAAAGGAGGTGGAGGGGCTTGAGCCTCCCCACACATAGGGATAACCGATATACTTTGTCGCTTCGGCCATCAGCGCCGCAAAGGACGGGTCGGACAGGGCTTCGCCGGGTATCTCATAAGAGGGGCCCGGAGCTCCGCCCTCGGTGTAAATCCCTTCCCACAGGTACGGCTTATTCCCCTTGAGCTCCTGCATGATGGTGTAAATTTCCTTCTGCTGTTCATTAAGCCTCGGGAGAATGACTGCCGGGAGGGTGCGGTTTGTGAGCGTCACGTTCAGGATGTAATACTCATAAGGCACTTCCTCGCTGGTGGTTTCCCCGGTCTCCGGGTCAGTGCTGGTTTCCGTCCGGTAGCGGATCTCCACTTCCTCGGTCAAGGTCAGCTCATACTGGGCTTCAAAAATCTCCCGAAGGTCCGCCTGCACCTGTTCCCGGGTGTAAACATGGTATTTTGCCGACAGATAGGAGGCCAGCTCATAGGGGTTGTGTCCGATCTCGTCCACAGAGTAGCGGTATTCATCATAGCCGGGGTGGTCGTTCTCGATATTCGCAACGGTCTGGGAAAGCTCCCGTTCCATGGCGGAATAGTCCTCGTCCGCCCCTAACAGGTCGTCGTCCTCGGAGGCGTAGGAGGTGCCGGACACGGCGTTGCTGAGCCCGCCGCCAATCGTAGTAAACAGTGAGCTTGCCGAAGCGAACACGGCAAACACCACAAACAACAGCAGAAGGAGCAGGACGCCCGCCGGGTGCCGGGCCGCAAACTGCCCGGCCCGCTTCGCTGCGCTACCCGTGGCGGAAGCCGCTTTTTTTGCCGTTTTTGCGCTCTGTCTTGCCGCCGCTTTGGCCTCTTTGGCATACTTCCGTTTCAGTTTCCATTTCTGCTGTATCCGGGAGAGAGGGCTGCTGGCAAGCTCCGGGTGCTCGGCGGCCATCTTCTGAAAATCCAGATTGGCCCGAGCGTTCCTTTCTTTGCGTTCCCATTTTGCCGCCCGTCGGGCCGGATGTTCCCGGTAGCGCCGTTTTGCGTAGCGGGTCAGCCTCCGGGCTGCGCCCTCGGCTGCAAGCTCCGATTTGTGCGCTCCCTCCACGCCCACATTTTCCTGCTCCACCTGATGGATTTTGTTGTGGACATAGAACCATGCTTCGGCTCTGGCTCCCCGGACGGCTTTCCTTGCAAGTCCGGGCGGCTTCTTTGCCGCCTGTCTGGCCTGCACCTTATCCAGTTTTTCACGGGCAGTATGGAGCTTTTCCCCGGCCCGGTCTGCTTTTTCCTGCGCCTTTTGGAATTTTTCGCTTTTAGTGTCAGAGGTTCTTTCCTCCTGTCTGCGGTCTGTCCGGCGGTTCCTGCCGGGGGATTCCGGTTCCCGGTCAGAAGGTTCCCCGCCGCCCGGTTTCTCCTGCCGCATACGGTCAGAAGGCCGGGGCTGGTCGCCGTCCTGCCGGAATTTCCCGCCCTTTGGCTTCGGGCCATGTTGGCCCGAAGTGCCCCCGTTCCCGTCCGGGCTGTCCTCGTCCTCAAAGCGGAGCCGCCGGGAGGAGCCGGAAGGCGGCGGGCCTTCCCGTATCTTCGGATCAGTCTGGCCCGAAGTTTCCTTTGGTGGCTTCTGTTTTGGTTTCCTGCTGATGGGTTACGCCCCCTTTCCCGGCTCCCGTTTCTTATCCTCGGGGCGTGTGGTCATAATGGTGTAAAGCTCCGTGTTCTGCGGGAAGTGGTCTACAAAGGGGATGGTCGTGTTCCCGAAGAATAAAAGCCCCTCGCCGGAATTGGTGTGGGTCACATAAGAAAGCTGATGGGGGCTGATGCCGAGCTGTTTGGCTAAAATCTGTCGGTCTCCCTGCGCCTGCGACAGCAGCACAAGGAAGTCCGAGTTTTCAAAGATGTTCTCGATCTCCGGGCTGGCGAGAAAGTCCTTCACGTTCTGGGTCAGGGCGCTGGGTACGCAGCCTTTCTTTCGGAGCATCTTCCAGATGGACACGCAATAGCTTGCGGTCAGCGGGTCACGAAGGAGCACGTGGAACTCGTCAAAGTAGCACCATGTGGCAATCCCCCGCAGGAAGTTTAAAGACACCTGCGAGTTTACCAAGTCCTGCATGATAAGCATGGCAATGGTGCGAAGCCCCGCCCCCAGCTTCTTTAAGTCCAGACACACCAGACGGCGGTTCAAGTCCACGTTGGTTTTGTGGTTGAACACGTTGAGGGAGCCGGACACATAGATTTCAAGGGAGGTCGCAAGCCGCACCGCCTCGCCCTCGGGCTGGGAACAGAGCAGGTCATAAAGGGTCTGTAAGGTCGGCATTTCCGCCGTCTCCGGGTCCTGCAAGTGCTCCCGGTACATCTGCCGCACACAGCGGTCAATGACCGTCCGCTCCACCGGCTGCAAGCCGTCCTTGCCGCCCACGATCAGCTCCATCAGCGAAAGGATAAAGTCGGCTTTCAGCGCCATCGGGTTTTCCTCGTCAAAACTCAGGTCAATGTCCATGGGGTTGATATGGTGGGGGCTGTCCGGCGCGATCTCAATGACCTGCCCGCCCAGCCGCTTGATGAGCGGCGAGTATTCCCCCATGGGGTCTACCACGATGATTCGGTCTTTGGTGGCGAGGAACACGTTTACCAGCTCCCTTTTTGCCGCAAAGGATTTTCCCGAACCGGGCACCCCGAGAAACAGGCCGTTAGGGTTTTTGAGCTTCTTCCGGTTCGCCATAATCACGTTATGGGATAAGGCGTTGAGGCCGTAATAGACTGCCTCCCCGTCCATGCGGAGCTCCTGCGTCATAAAGGGGACAAAGATTGCCGTGGAGCTGGTGGTCATGCCCCGCTGGATCTCAATCTCATTGTGCCCGAGGGGGAGGCTTGAGAGGAAAGCGGCCTCCTGCTGGAAGTCCAGCCGTTTTAAGGAGCAGTTGTACTTCTGCACGATACCCGACACGGTAAAAAGGTCGTTGTCCAGCTCCCGGCGGGTCGGGGCCATGTTTACCACAAGGAAGGTTAAGAGGAACATTCTTTCATTCCGGCTCTGCAAATCTTCCAGAAGGGTCTTTGCGTCATTGCTGTACGTTACAAGGTCGGGCGGAAGTATGTCCATGTCATATCCGGCCCGGGCGGCCTTCTTTTGTTCCTCCACCTTCATCTTGTCAATATCGGAGACTTTGGCCTTGATGGATTTCACGGCGGCGGCCTGATCGACAGTCTGGATATGGAGGGTAATTGTCATTTCCGCGTCCATTTCCAGAAGCTCCGCCAGCAGCTTGTCGGAAAGCTCCGAGGCCAAAATCTGCAAGTAGGAGGCCGCGCCCCATGTGGTTCCCACCCGGAACAGGCGGCTGAACCGGAAGTCAAAGCTGTCTGGGGCGATGAAGTCCTTTGTGGAAAGGCCGGTTTTCGGTATCATATCCCATGAGAAATGAAAAGGGGCCGTCCCGCCGGGGTGGAGCTGTCCGTGTAAAAGCTCCAGCCGTTCCAGCCCGGAAAGGGAGCAGGAGGCCACGCCCAGTTTTTTGAAGTTGCCGCAAATATCCGCCTCCACCCGTTCCAGTCTTGCCCTGGCAGAAGAAAGGCTGTCCGCCTTCACGCCGAAGGTCACGAGCTTTGTGCGGACAATGCCATTGTTGCTTCTGGCGATTTGGTTGTCCAGCATTTCCACATACTCCTGCCGCACGCCGTTGTATTCGTCGTCCTGCATGGGGATGTTGACGCTGTACCGGCTTTCCGGGCGGCTCCTGTGGTTTAAGAAGGAGAGCTGGAAAGGGAGGGTGCTGTCAAAGTAGTTGAGGCAGGCACTCCACCCGTCAAAGATGGCGGCCTGATCTTCGGTCTGTGCGAGCTGGTAGTTGATGTCCTCATACTCAATGGTTTTCGTGTAATAGTTTTCCGCCACCCGGCACACCCCGTCCCGGTACATTTCCCGGTAAGGGAGGGTCTGCTGGGCGGTGGCAGGAATGTCCTTTTTCTTTTGGAACAATCCGAAAAGGCCACGTTTTTCAGGCTTTCTTTTTGTGGGCTTTCCGGTGTCTGCCCGTTTCTGCAATCGGCTCTGCCTCCTTCCCGCTTAACAGCGCATAAAAGTTTTCCGTCTTGTAGGGCCGCACCCGCGGATAAAGAAAACAGGTGCGGAGGATGTTTTTCAGCACCTTCTCCAAAGGAAGGCCGTCCCGCTCATACATGGCGAAAAAGAAGAACGGGAGCATGAGGCCGATCATCAGGAGCATGGCCGCGCTGTTGCCGAGGGCTCCCCGGGAAAAGAAATAGACCGGGAGCCCCACGCAGGCGGCGGCTGAAAAACAAATGAGCTGGCGCTTCGTTAGGTTGAAGGCCAGCTTCGTCTTGATTTTGGATAGGTCTTTTGGTACTGGCACATAGGCCACGGTTCACACCTCCTTTGCGCTTCGGGCCATGTTGGCCCGAGGTTATCTTGCGGCCTCTTTTGCGGGGGCCTTTTTCCGGGCGGCTTCGACGGCCTCCATGCCGCTCTGCCTCGCCCGCCAGTAGTCCGGGTTATGCTGCCGGATGGAGCGGTTGATGGCTTCTTCAAAAGCCGCCTTGTCGCCAATCCTGTCGGGGATCTTCCACAGCTTTTTGTCTAACAGCTCCCGAAGCGCCACATTTTCCTGCGAATCTTCCTCAAAGCAAAGGTAGCCCTTATGCTTGAAGCCGCATTTCTTCGCCGCCGGGGAGAGGATAGCGGCTGCCTCATTGGCAACCATGGTCCCGCCGTGGCTTGCTGTGGAGACCAGAAACACCCCCGGACAGAGGGTTTCGCAGGACTGCACCTGTCCCCATGGGGAGCCCTCCGGCGCATGGAACATCCCGCCTGTCCGGCTACGGTCTGCCTGTATCAGCGCCGCCTTTTCCAGAATGGCCTTTAACTCCGGGGAAAAATAGGCGTATTCCCTTAACACCCGGGCGGCGTCCCCTCCGCAGGCTTTCATTAACAGGGTGTAGGCGTCACTGTCCGCTCTGGTACAGCAGCCCAGAAGTTTGCCGTCATAGTAGCAGGCCGCGTCATAGCCCTTCCGTCTGCGTGGCATGGGGTCCACCTTCTTTCCGCTTCGGGCCGCCATGGTCCGAAGTTACCTGTCCTGTCCACGGCTGGCTTTGGCCTTCGGCGTTTTTTCTGCCTTTGCCTGTTCGGACACCTCTTTCCCGGCCTTTAACTGCTCGGAGATGGAGGGCCGCTCGTTTGTTGCCCGTTCCGCCATCTGTTCCAGCTTCGCCTCATAAGCGCCAAGGACAGCCGCGTTCAACTGTTCCCGGAACTCCTTTGTGACCGGGTAGGCCATATCCCGGTAGCCGCCTTTGCCGTCCGACTGGCTGGGCATCCCCACGAACAGGCCCTTCTGGCCTTGCAGGATTTTCACGTTTTCCACCACAAAACTGTCGTTGAACTTCACGGAGGCGAAGCCCATCAGGTTCTTATTGGGTTCAATAACCCGCACGCTTACGTCTAATTTCAGCGGTGCGGCTGGGGCGGCAGATGTGCCGCCGATTCCTTTTTCCATAGGGTTCTCCTTTCCTGCGGGAATCAAGTTCCCGCCTTTATAGTCATAGCCTTCCGCATGGAGAAGGGCCAGCATGTCCGCCGATACCTTCCCGGAAAGTGCCAGATCGGTTTCCGCCATAAAGCGCAGGGTGTCCTCTCTGGTAAATTCCTCCGGGAGCTTTCCGCAAAACGCCCGATGGGGCTGTCCGTCCGCTCCCAGTTTGTAACGCCGGGGCATGGCCGCCTCCTTTCTACTTCGGGCCATGTTGGCCCGAGGTCACTAATGGGCTCCGAAGATTGATTTTGACAGGCTCCCGGTCTTAAAGAGGGTAAAGCACAGAAGCACCGTGTAGCCTACGCAGCCCCAGATAGCCCCCATGGGGTCGCCGTCCACGGCAATGCTCTGGATCAGTACGGCATAGATGGCGATACAGACCATAATCAGAAAGCCCTGAAAGCCTACCGCAAAGAGGGAGCGGAAATAATTCTGCCCCACATGTCCCGTCTCTCGGTTGGAGACCGTGGCGAAGGGGATGGGTGCAAGGCTTGTGAGTAAGTAAATCTCAATCATACGGCCATACACGATCACAAAGATCACGATATTCAGGGCAATCATGGTAAGCTGCACAAGGAAGGACTGGAGCCACAGCCCGAGGAGCGGCCCTACATCCATGGCTTCAAGCTCCGTCCGCAGGCTGTCCATGACCTCCGGGGTGATCTCCGTCCCGCTCTGGATAATGCCCGCCGACTGCTGAATCACATGCTGGCTCACGTCAAAGACGGCCAGCGCGATTGTGAAGGTGTTCGCCAGAATCATCACGGCCACAAAGGTCTTGAACGTCCATTTGAAGAACATCCATGTGTCCACGTCATGGAGGTTGTTCCGGTCAATGAGCATCTGAATCAGTTCATACGTGGCAACAAAGGTCAGGATAATCCCGGCAATCGGAAGGACAACGGTTTCGGATAGCTGCCGTATCATGGAAAAGACCCCGGCGTTCCAGTCCGCCGGGGTCGTGCCTACCTGTACGGCAATGTCCCCCACGCTTTGGTTGACATTATCAAAAAGGCCGTCCAGATTTCCCATGATACCATCGACAAGCAATCCTTTGAGCCATTCCACGATTGCGTCGATGATAAAGTCCATAAATCACCTCCTTACTGGAAACGGAAAACGGGGTTTCTTAGAACAGGCCGGACAGAAGGGGGATAAGCTGCATACCAATGAGGACGACCCCGCCGCCCGCCATGAGCTGCTTGATTCCCTGTGATTTTGCCGCAGGGTTGTCCGAGCCGTAGCCTTCCAGCAGGTTGATAACGCCCCACACCGCAAGGCCAGCGCCAAGAGCCATAACCAGAATCTTCAGAACGTCGATAGCAGAGTTAAAAAAATCCATACAGTTTTCTCCTTTTCATTGAACGATTGATTTTGGGTACAAAAAAACCGCCCATGATGGCGGCGTCACTTCGGGCCAGCATGGCCCGAGGTCACACGAACTCGTCACTGTCCAGATCGTCAAAATTTAAGAGGTCAGCTTCTTCGTCCGTGTCCGTTTCCTCCACCTCGTACACCGTGTACTCGTCCTCCGGCTTTAGTCTCAATGGCCGGCGGCGGAACAGTCTTTCCAGATGGAAGGCGTTTTTCTTTTTATCAAACTCGGCGGTATATTTATAATTCGGGTGCTTCTTCAAGTCGTACTTCAGGGACAGGAAGGGCGGGAGGCCCCTAAGCTGCAAGATACATTTATCCCCCGGCATGGTGGTGATCTCGCTGGTAGTCATCAACTCCCGGCCAAGGCGCTGCATGTTCTGGCTGTAACTTTCCGACTGCCCCCGGCTTCGCCCTTCGGTCTGCATAGAGATGGTGGCCTTTCCCAGCCAGTTTTCAGAAATGTCCTTTAGGGTGGACGCCTCCCGCCCGCCGAGGAAGATAATGCTGTCCATGTTCCCCATGATGGTCTCCGAGTTATCCTTATAGAGCGCCTTGCACTGGCTCATGGCCTGATAAAAGAGGGTCAGGCTGATCTCCCTTGACCGGATAACAGCCACGATTTTTTCCAGCCCCGGCACCTGCCCGGTGTTCGCCGCCTCGTCCCACAGCACCCGTACATGGTGGGGAAGGCGGCCCCCGTATTTGTTGTCCGCCCGCTCACAAAGAAGATTGAACATCTGGGAGAAGGCGAGGGCCACAAGGAAGTTGTAGGTGGTGTCGGTATCGCTGATAAGGAAAAACAGCACCGATTTCTCGTCGCCCAGGCGGTCAAGTTCCAGTTCGTCATAGCTCATAATCTCCCGAAGCTGGGGAATGTCAAAGGGCGCCAATCTGGCCCCGCAGCTAATCAATATCGACTTTGCTGTTTTGCCGCTGGCGAGCTTATATTTCTTATACTGGCGCACAGCGAAGTGCTGGGGGCTCCGTTTCTCCAAGCCGTCAAACATATAGTCCACGGCGTTTTTGAAGGTCTCGTCGTCCTCCCGCACCTCCATACTGTTTATCATTTCCACCAGCGTATTCATGTTGCGTTCTTCCTCCGGCCCCTCAAAGACGATATAGGCCACAAGGGCGCAGTAGAGAAGGGTTTCCGCTTTGGTCCAGAACTCGTCCCCCTCTTTTCCGTCCCCTTTGGTATTGGCGATCAGGGCGTTGACGAACTTTAACACATCGCTTTCCGTCTTGATGTAGGCCAGCGGGTTATAGTGCATACTTTTGGAAAAATCAATGCTGTTGAACACCCGTACCTTATATTTCTCCCGCTGTAAAAAGTGCCCGCACTGGTCGAGGGTTCCGCCCTTCGGGTCTACGCACACATAGGAGCTGTGGGCCTGAAGGAGCTGCGGGGTAAGCCAGAACCGGGTCTTGCCCGAGCCGGACGAGCCGATCACGCAGGCATTTAGGTTCCGGGCGTTGGCCGGGATTTTCGGGCGTGTGTTCATGGTGAGAAATTCCGTCCCCGTCAGAATGACGTTGCTCTGGAATTTCGGGTCAACAAATGGTTTTATGTCCTCCTTTGTTCCCCACCGGGCGGTGCCGTACTCGGCGTCCCGGCGGAATTTTTTTGCCTTTTTGATTTTGGACTGGATGAAAAGGTACATCCCCACGGCTCCGGCAGCTCCCACAAGGAGGTCAATCCCGCCAAGCCCCGGCAGGTAATTCTCAAAGGCTGTGGGGAAGGTGTCCACCATCCCCATGAGCTTTGAGCCGAAGTCCGCGCCGGGAGCAATCCGGTAGGCCGTCCCCACTTTGGAGAAGAACCAGAACACAAAGAGATACGGCAGGTTCGGGAGCACATAGTTTCGGATTTTGTCACTCAACGTCCGTCCTTCACCGCCTCTCTGGTTCTCTGCTTCTCCTTCGGTTTTGCCTTCACAAGCTCCGTGAACTTGCGAAGCTGGCCGAGGATAGACTCCTTTTCTTTTCCTTTGTGGAGCACCTTTTCGCTGTATTTCTGGAAGGCGGCAGTGATAGCGTCCGCCTGATTGGCCTTGAAAAACAGTAGGTAATGGCCGGGGCTTACCTTGTGGAAGGCATAGTCCACATGAAATTCCTTCGCAATCCGGTCAAAATCCTTCGGGGCCCCCACATAAGGCATGGAGCTTTTTGCCCCGTAGTGGTTCATCAGCTTTGCCACGCTTTGGCGGCCCTTCGGGGTCAGCGCCTTCTGGTGGTGGTTCTTCGCCGCCTTCACAACTTTGGAAAAAGCGGCGGCCAGCGCCTTGCCCGTCAGCTTTGAGACCCGGATGGACAGGGCCATTGTCCTCTGGTTTACTTCTTCCTGCATATAACCTCCTTTCCGTCAGGGCTCCCGAAAACCGGGAGGCCCCCTGATGTGTCCGGGGAACAGGAAACCTCGGGCCAATGTGGCCCGAGGTCTAACGCTCGGCATGTTTCGGCGGGGCCTCTTTTGGCGGCTCTGCCTTTGCTTTTTCGTTCTGTTCCCGCATGGTTTTCAATATGGACGGCTTCTGTGCCGCCTGTTCCAGCCGTTCCAGCCCCGAGAGGGCCTTCTGGATGGTGCTCCGCATGGCGAGATGGCAGGCCCGGTCAGCCTTATAAGGGGCGGCGATGGTTTTCGCCAGCTTTCCCATGGGCTTTGCCTCCTGTATGGCTTCTTTCCCCATGAGTGCCCGGCCCACATTTCTCAGGTGCCTCCCGGCCTCATGGTATTCCGCCGACATGGCCTCTATCTTCTTGATGGCCTGGCTGTCAAGCTGGATGGTGCTTTCCGTGGCCTTCTGCATGGACAAAAGGCCCTGCTTGAGATGGAAGAAACGGGCCAGGTCGTCAAGAGCCGCCGGCCCGCGCTCCTTGAAGTCCGTAAGAGCCTGCTTGCAGCCGCTTATGATGTTTTCTTTTAAGGCCGCGATCTGGTTCCGCAGGGCGTCCGCCTTTTCTTCCAGCGCATGGACAGTCTTTTGCAGGGCGGACTTTAACGGGGATTTCTGCATTTCCTGTAAGTCCTGCCGCATGGCGGCGATCTGCTTCATTGTCCCGGCAAGCTGTTTTTCCAGCTCCTCCACATGGCGCACAGCGTCTAAAAGGTCTTTGGCACCGGAATAATTGTTCTCCTTTAGGACAGCCAAAAGTTCCCGGACTTCCTTCTGTTCCGAAAGCCGCTTCTGTCTGGCTTTGCTGATAAAACTCCCTCCTTTCCGAACCTCGGGCCAGCATGGCCCGAAGTGTTATCGTCCCTCATGGGAAGGTCCCGCCTTGTCCTTGTGTGGAGCGGGCGGGGCCTCTTGAAACCGTTTGAGTGCGCCGAGAATGGAATGGACGGGTTCAGCTTTTTCGGGATAGGCGAATATCCGGTGTTCCGGCGGTATGTCCTGCGTCCCGTGGTAATACTCTTTAAAGCCTGCCGGGGCCGCCGCCACATATCCGCCGGGAGTGAAAACGCCGCCCTCATTGATACGCATGTCCCGTCCGTATGCCTCATAATCAAAGTAATTTTGAATGTGTTCCGGTATGTCGATAATTCCCAGCTCGTCGGCGTACAGACGGCCCAGCCCTTCATCATTGGAAACATCCGGGTAAAAACGGTAAAGGTCAAGGTTCTGCGTCAGGTTGATTAAATCCTTCACGCTGCCCGTGTGTTTTCCCAAGACAAGAGCGGCCTCAAAGGTTTCCAATCCGCCCCTGTCCTGTACTTCCCGCAGGGCATGGCCCAGCTCGTTCAGCTCGTCAATGTTCTCATACTCGTCCAGATAGTCATACAGTCCCAGCACATCGCTGTCAAAGCTGGTAATGAACACTTCGCTGTACCGTTTTCCGTCTATCCCGATTTTGGCAAGGGCGGCCTGTATTTCCTGCGTGGTCGCAGGAAAATGTACTGTCGTTCCCACCTCAATTCCCATCATGGGGTACAAAGCTGTGTTGGTTATATAGGCTTCAAACATGGGTTTATCCCTCCTTTCCGGCCCGGTCTGCCAGCACCTCATAAATCCCGGCCATGATGTAATCGGCACAGGGAAGGGCGATAGCGTTCCCCAGCGCCTTGTAGCGGCTGGAAGAACGGATTTCCTCGCCGTCCGCCCCGTACTTTGTCCACCCTTCCGGCAGCCCCATGAGCCGCTCACTTTCCGTCTCCGTCACAAAACGGATACAGCCGTCCTCCGGGGCGTCCTCATACCAGAAGGAGAAGGGCGTCACATCACTGGCTAAAAGAGTGGGAAAAGGGTCAGTTGGTAATCCGAAGCTGTTTCTAAAGGACGCTTCTTCCTGCCTCTTTGCCGCTCCCCGCATACGGAAGCACTGAAAGGGTCGGACGATGGGTACTCGCCCCCCTGTTTCAATAAAAGGCGCTCGATTTCCTTCGGCGGAGGCGCCCCCGCCCTCTGTGCAAGGCGGAGGAAGTGGGAGCATTGGACGGGGCTTAAACAGTATCTCGGCAGCACGCCGCCCTCCAAAATCGGCCACGACAAAAATCCGCTGCCTTCTTGCCAGCCTCCGGGCTCCTGCCCAATACTGGGCGTCCATGAGCCGCCAGCACACGTCAGGCGTTCCCCCTCGCACCATTCCGGCGTTTCCCCATCTTCCCGAAGGAGGCATTGGAACTTCGGTGTCTGCGAAGGCGGATAGGACGGCTCTAAAATCCATCCGGTCATTTGTAGAAAACGCTCCCATGACGTTTTCCCAAACAAGGATAACTGGATATAGGTTATCAGTGGCATCCCTCATTTCCTGTACGATACGAAAAGCCTGATAGAACAGGCTGGATTTTGCCCCGGCAAGGCCAGAGCGGTTGCCGATCAGTGAAAGGTTCTGGCAGGGGGAGCCGAAGGTCAGCACATGGACGGGCTCAACCTTCCCGCCGTCCACCTTCGTAATGTCCCCCAGATGTTCCATTTCCGGGAAGTGCCTTTTGGTAATGGAGATCGGGGCCTTCTCAATCTCACTGGCCCAGACCGGGCGTATGCCGCACCGGGAGGCCGCAAGGGGGAATACCCCGATCCCATCAAACAGGCTCCCCAGCTTAATATCCGACACCGTCCGGGGAGCCCTGCCCCTTCACGTCCATAATACCCTCCAGCGTGGTCGCCGCAATCCCATACCGGGCGGCAACCGCAATATCGTTTTTCACGTCCTCGTCCACAGAATCGCCGCAGACAAGAAGCATACGGGAGCGTTTGAGCATATCCCGCCCCATGTCAATGCCGTCTTTGTGTTCCCCCGGCACGTTGTCATTGAGGAAAAGCGGGAGGTACAGCTTCGGGCAGATGGGAGCAAGGCCCGCCTCATAGGCAGACCGGCAGAAATTTGCGGCAAGGTTCATATCCACCTCGGGGATGCCGCTCCATGCCGCTGTGATGTATGCTAAAGGTCGTTTCATTCTGGTTTCCTCCATTTTTAATATAAGATAAGTAACAGCAAGGTACGCCCAACCCCTCCACCCCTTCCCCCGGGAAGGGGAACGGCTCTGGAGAATTTATATCCCCGTCGCTTGACTGTGATAAAGCATAACCGGGAGAAATCCGTCAAGGGTGCCTTTAGCACCGCCTACGGCGGCCCTGCCCTTGACTGATTTTCCCGGCTATGCTAAGGGATAACTGGCGACGGGGAATAAAATTTTATATCTCCAGAGCTTCGGGGCGTGGGGCAGAGCCCCACAAAGCCTCTCAGCCTCGGGCCATGTTGACCCGAAGTTTCGGCTTATTTTTCCTTTTCTGTCTTTTTCTCCGGCTTCTCGTGTTCCTTCTGCTGGCCCTTCCAGTCGTCCAGCAGCTTGATGATCTGGTCTTTCATTTCCCTCGGGGTGGTTTCCTTCCCGAAGTATTTGCTCAGTTCCGCGCCTGTCAGAATCACTTTGTCTACCTCCTTCTTGTCCTCCATCATAATGCCGTCGATCACGTCGCCGTTTAAGAGTTTCTTTTCGTCCAGCTCCCTCATGCGCTTCGCCTGTGCCTGTGACGGGGAGGACTGCTGGCTGTCAATGGCAACGGCGATATAGTTCTGGTTTTTCTTGCTGATATAGGAGAGCTCCACGGCTGTTGTGAAGCCCAGCTTCTTATTATCCATGAGCGTCATAAGGTCAGGGACAAGCTCATTGAGCCGGATATACCGCTGAACCTGTTTGACGGCCATCTTGTTGCGCTCGGCCACAATCTCATTGGATCGTTTGCCTGCGTCCTTCGGGTCAATCTGGCCCGAAGTGCGGGAACCCTGATGTTTGATGGCCTCAAGCTGCATTTTGAGAGCCTTCGCCCGTTCACTGGGGAGGATTTCTTCACGCTGGTTTAAGTTGTCCTCCACCATCTGCGTGATGGCTTCATCATCCGTCAGGTTGCGGACGATACAGGGCATATCCGCATACCCGGCAAGTTCGCTGGCCTTCTGGCGGCGGTGGCCGGAGACGATCTCATAGCCGCCGTCCTCCCGTGGCCGGACGATAGCGGGCTGGGTAACGCCCTTGTCTTTAACGCTTGACACCATGGCCCGCATTTCTTCATCGTCCCGCACCTGGAACGGGTGGTTCTTGAAGGCGTGAAGCTCCTCCAGCTTGATGTAGACGATCTGTTCCTCGCCACGGCGGGGCGCTTCTTTGGGCGGCTCCTGCGGCTTCGGCTGTTCCGTGGCCGGAGGCTTCACAGCGGCAGAACCCTTGTCAACTGCCTTTTTCGGGACGGGAGCCTTCGGGGCCTTTTCCTTGTTCCCGGTAGCCTTGTCCAAATCCTCCTTCCAGATGGAAGTTTTCTTCGAGGCGGCGGGTTCTTTTGCCGGGGTGGTTTTTTTCTTGTCCGTCGGAGTTTTCGCCTGCGCCTCCTTCGGAGGGCGGCCCTTGCGCTTCGGCGGTTCCGCTGTTTTGTCAGGCTCCTTCTTCACAGCCTTGTCCGGCTTTATAGGCTCCTTTTCCTTATCCGGTGAAGGGGTTGCTTTCTCCGGTGCTTTTTCTTTTTCCGCCGCTTTCTTCTCGGCCATGATTTCCGAAAAATTGTAGACGGAAACATTCGGACTTTTCTCTGCACCTGCCTTCTCGGGAGTAGGAGTCCCTTTATCCTTCGGCGGGGCGGCCTTGTCTGCGGCCTGCTCCGGGGGCTTCTGTTCCGGCGTGGGCGGTTCAGTTTTCACAGGTTCCTTGACAGGGGCCTGTTCCGGGACCTTGCCCGGCCCAGTGTCCGGCGCTGCCGTCTCCGGGGCTTTTGTGGTCTTTTCATCTGGCATACACATTTACCTCCTGATTTTTGGCATGAAAAAAGGGGCCCGACTTTTACATCAGACCCCGGTAGGGTGGTTCCTCCTTTCTCCGCCAAGATACAAAAATACCGCCCATAGTCTCGTTTGGGCGGTATCTCTGCGGTTGACAGTCTATGATTGATTGTTTTAATATGAACGTAACCCTTAAATCACTGGAATTAGGTGTAGGGACGGTTTATCTGTTCTTCCTCGTATTTTTGTAAGTTGTCTTTACGAGGTCGCACCAGAACAAAAGGCAAGATCCACTTATGACAACATCCTCCGTGTCGTTAAAGACCCTGACGTTTGTGACCCGATCCGATATCTGAGAGAGCGTGAAATTGTTCATTTCCAGCGTTTCGGCGAGGCTCTCAGGGATCTCCAGGATCATCTCGACAGCAAGAACTTTTATGCTTTTAACCCGTCTTTCGATAAAGTCAAAAGCGAATAAATGTAAAAAAATTCCGTTTGCCCTCCGCGCATAAATCGTTCGATTATGCAGATAATAATATAAAATCTATTTAAGGAGGCATACTCATTATGGTAACAAACGGAAAGAATACTTGTATCGAATGTACAATTGTTAACTGCGCTAACCATGCAAAGGACGCAAACTACTGCGCATTAGAGAGGATTAAAGTTGGTACACACGAGGCCAACCCGACTCAGAAAGAATGTACTGACTGTGAGTCTTTCGTAAACAGAGCTTAAAAGACGTCACGTTGTTCTTCCTTTACAAAAAACGGTCCGCGGCTATAAACTGCGGACCGTTTTTATGTTAAACGATAACCGGCACGCTCCGCGCGCAGATGTACTTTCCCGTTAAATGAAAAAGCTGTTGCAATCTGCAACAGCTTTAATGACCTGTCCGGGAATCGAACCCGGGTTTACGCCGTGAGAGGGCGTCGTCTTGACCGCTTGACCAACAGGCCTTAAATCTTCAATCGAGGCGACGTGATTCGAACACGCGACCTCTGCGTCCCGAACGCAGCGCTCTACCAAACTGAGCCACGCCTCGATGTCGTTTAATGGTGAGCGATGTATATCATATCATTAAATTGTAGAAAAAGCAAGAGAAATTTGAAAAAAAGTAAATATTTTTTTCACGGCCGCTCATACTAACATTGAGGTGAAGCAGATGACAGATAATATGAATCAGAAACAGCAGGAAAAAATACAGGAGAAAAAGAACCTGGAAAAGTTTAACAGTATTACACAGAAAGTAAAACCTGAAAACCAGAACCAGACCCACAATGTACGAAAAGAAGCGGTAGACCCGAAAATGAGGCAGGTATAAGCGTCCTATCCGGATGCTATAACTGCCGGCGGTAACAGGCGCGCCGAGCGCGCCTGTTACCGTTAACAAGGAATTTAGTTAGGACAGTATCCTGCCGGACGGCAGGCTCAGATACAGCTGGTTCGAAAAAGGTCAGGATGCCGGCAGGGTCAGCGCGCTTCCATCGCTCGTCAGGGTGATGGTACCGGATTCATCAGTACGGAAAACCGTGATGTTCCGGCTGTCCAGGCGCTCCAGGACCGCTTTGCCGGGGTGACCGTAAGAATTATCCCTGCCGCAGCTTATAACGGCGATGGAAGGATTAACGCTGTCGAGGAAGGCTTCCCCGGTGGAGGTGGGAGAACCGTGGTGGCCGACACATAATACATCGGCTTTCAAGTCAGGCCAGTACTCCGTCATCTCCTGTTCGCTTTCCTGTTCGGCATCGCCTGCCAAGAGAATAGAGGTATCGCCGTAGACAAGCCGGATTGCAATCGAATAATTATTTACATCATCGTATTGGGCGGAAAGAGGGGAGAGAATTTCAAAATATCCCCCGCCCAAGGGATACCGTTCTCCCGGCTGCGGATGGACTACCTCTTTTTTCATCCTTTGTACCGTATCGGTAAATGATTTATAAATCTTTGTATCGGTTTCGTAGCCGGGGCCGAGAATCATATCCGTGTTGAAGACGTTGAGCGCGCCTACCAGTCCGTTCAGGTGATCTGCGTCATAATGGGAGGCCACCATATAATCCAGCTTTGCAACCCCCTTCTCTTTCAGATACGCCACGACAAAGGAAGAGGCGGTTCTGTCACCGCCGTCATAAAGCATAAAGTGGCCGTCTGCATTTATCAGGACGGACAGGCCCTGGCCCACGTCGAGAAAATCCACTCTGAGCCCGCTCCGTTCAGACGGATCCGTGACAGAGGGAATATCCTCAAAGCGGCCGCTTCCGGGAGCTTTTGGTGAATTGGGAATATTACCTGAAAGTACGTCGGAAACAGCTTCGGAAACAGCAACATAAGCGCTTTGAAAATCGGCATTATCAGGGCTGTTTCCGAGCAGCCTACCGGATATGAATTCCGGCAGCAGCCCGCAGACACAGAGCAGGGCTATCAGCCCAATCACTATCTTTTTAATATTGGAATATTTTTTTAAGTTATTATTTTTTTGTTTCTGATATTTTCTGCTTTTGCTTTTATTCATAATGGTCCTCCTTTGCCGCCGGCAAAGCCGCAGGCAGTACCAGTATAAACGATTTACAGATACCTGTAAACCTTTCCGTATTTCCATGCCAGGAAAGCGGCCAGCAGAAATGCAATGGTTTCCGCAGCCGGAGTGGCCGACCAGACGCCCGTAATCCCAAAGAGGGAGGAGAAGAGCAGGATCGCCGATACCAGCAGTATAAGAGTTCGCATAAAGGACAGGATGGCCGACAGGGTTCCGTTGCCGAATGCCGTGAACAGAGCCGATGTAAAAATACTGAAGCCTTTGAACAGGTAGCTGACGGCAAATATTCTGAGTCCGATAGCCGCAAGTGCGTGTACGGCGCTGCCGGCCGGTGAGAATACGGAAGCCAGCCAGTCTGCAAAGAGAACGGTGCCCGCCGTCATGACTACGCCGACACTGGTACAGAAATATAAGCTTATGCGAAACAGCTTTTTCAGCTTCCGGCAATCACCGCTTCCGTAGTTATAACTGAATAGCGGAGCCACACCGATGGAATATCCAAGGTTAATGGCGATCAGCACAAAATCGAGATATAAAAGGATCGAAATTGCAGCCACTCCGTCAGGCCCGATGAGCCTCATCATGATAATGTTAAATAAAAAGGTCGTAATACTGGTAGACAGGTTGCTGACCATTTCAGACGAGCCGTTGGTCATGGCGCGCATAAGAGTCTGCATGGAAGCGCGTGGTTTTACAAAGTGCAGCGGAGCCTCCCTGTGGCGTGCGAAATAGTACAGTCCGAAGACTGCGGCAATAAAGTAGCCGATCCCTGTTGCAACGGCGGCGCCGGCTACACCCATATTGCAGACTGCAATAAAGCAATAGTCCAGAAAAACATTGGCAAGACCGCTGACCAGGGTCACCAAAAGCCCTGTACCCGGTTTTCCGTTGGCGACAAAAAGGCTCTGGAACTGCACCTGCAGAAGGCTGAAGGGCAGAAACAGAATAATCGGCAGCGCATATTCGCGGCAATAGTCAAAAACGGCGTCATTGGCGCCCAGAAGATGAATAATATCACCAAGAAACAGGCAGGAGACGACGGAAAATGCGATGCCCAGACCAATCGTAAACAGAATAATGAATGTAACGATCTGGTTTGCCTCTTTTTGTCTTCCTTCTCCGAGTTTTCTCGATACGATGGCGGTTGTGCCGGTTCCGAACATAGTGCCCAGACCGATGACAATGCTCATCAGCGGATAAATGATATTGACTGCGGAAAATGCGTTGGTGTTAATAAGACGGGATACGAAGATTCCGTCCACGATAGTATACAGTGACATTACCACCATCATAAAAATAGAGGGCAGGGTAAATGCCAGGATTGATTTCAGATTAATTTCACGGTTCAGTTCGTTATTCATTTTTTAATTGCCTCCAATTATAGCCTGAAATCGTCTGCAGGATGTCCCCAAACAGTTCAAGCTGTTCCTCTGTATATTTTGTTCTGAGATCTGACTCCACTTTCTGGAATATCTCATCATAGAGCCCCATTATATTGGCTATTTCCGGGCTCAGCCTCAGATAGTAAACCCGCTTATCCATGGAACTTTGTTCCTTCAGAACAAGCTTTTGCCTGACCAGTTCATTGATTTTGATGGTAACGGCGGATTTGGTTATATGGAGTGCTTGGGCCAGTTTACTTACGGTGCAGTCCTCAAGCTGTTCAATAACATTAATATAGAGAAGGCTGTTATAGGACAGGCCGTTGAAATAATCGCTTCCGTTCATCATCTGAAGCTCATACAGGGACATATGATAATAGAAGCTGTTCATTTTATCAGTGATCGTCATATTATACTCCTTTAGTTATATCAATTTAATTAAATTTGCTTAACTATATTACACGATTAAATAATATATGTCAATCTCATTCGTTGACTTTTTGGGAAATTGTGATATAATGGTTATTGTTCACAGCATAAATCATTGGATACAGTCAATACATGAGCCTTTACTTTGCAGATATGGTTCATCGGTAGAACGCTAGCTTCCCAAGCTGGAAAGGCGGGTTCGACTCCCGTTATCTGCTTCTGAAAAACCTTGCATAGCCAAGGTTTTTTCTTTTATATCCCGGACGCCAGGTTTACGGTTTCTGCATCTTATTATCAGCAGGGAATACCCAGCCGCTGTTCTTTGAAAATTTCAAGCGATTAACGAAAGTTTAAATTTTTAATAATCCTGACAATTTATTAAAAATTGTCTTAAGGAAATGTTAATAATTCTTTGTTAGTTAGCTAAGCATTGCGTATTCGGTGAATAGCTGTTATACTGATAAAGAGTCAGAAACGGGATAGTATTACAAAAAATTGACAGACAGGAGGGGTTACATGAAGAAAAAAAGAACAATAGTTGCTGTTCTGGCAATGGTGTTGACCTTAGGGGCAGGGCTGGCCGGATGCAGTACAAAATCAAGAGAGATTGCGTTTGCCGATGTAGGATGGGACAGTGTGAAATTCCATAATGCAGTTGCAGGCCTGGTAGCGGAATCTGCTTTTGGTTATACCTGGAAGGAGATGCCGGGTTCAAGCCCGATTATGCATGAGGCCTTGAAAAACGGTGAAATTGATGTGAATATGGAGGAGTGGACGGACAACCTGTCGACCTATTATGAGGACAGGGATGCCGGACTCTTTAAGGATCTGGGAACGAACTTTGGTGACAACATCCAGGGATTTTACGTTCCGAGATACGTGATAGAGGGAGATCCGGAGCGGGGAATTGAGCCGATGGCTCCGGGACTCAAAACCGTGCAGGATTTAAAAAAGTATGCAGATGTTTTTCCGGATGATGAAAAACCGGGTATGGGACGCATCTACGGAGCAATCCCGGGCTGGGAAATCAATGAGATCATGCAGAAAAAGGTGAAGTTTAACGGACTTGACAGTCAGTATAATTACTTCCAGCCGGGGTCGGATGCGGCGCTTTCGGCGGCATTTACCTCCGCCTTTGAAAAGGGTGAGCCGATTGTCGGTTATTATTGGGAACCAACCTGGCTGACCGGTAAGTATGATATGGTGCTCCTGGAAGATTACCCCTATGTGGATTTGGAGAAATACAAAGCCGGAGAGACCGCTTGTCCGTCTGTCGATGTTACGGTCGGCGTCAGCAACCAGTTCTATGAGGAAGAGCCGGAGTTCTGCGAATTCCTGGAAAAATATGAGACCAGCAGTGCGCTGACCTCGGAAGCGCTTGCCTATATGCAGGACAACGAGGGAGTTACCTATACCGATACCGCAAAATGGTTTTTGACAGAGCATAGTGAATTAATCGATCAGTGGCTGCCGGAAGACAAAGCGGAAGATGTAAGGGGCGCGCTCGGCCTTTCACAGGAGAAGACAAATTATTTCTTTGATTTCCCGTTTGTGATTCCGATTGATGTCAATGCCTTTGATACTTCCGTGAAAGCGTTTGCGAACCAGTCAACCGTATTTAAGGCAATCAGGGACGGGCTTAATATTCTGATCAATGTTCTTAATGCAATCCTCAATTTGATTCCGTGGTGGCTTCTGATTGCAATTGTTTTCTTCGGAGGTTATAAACTGAGCGGTAAAGTGAGAAATGGCATTATTTACAGTATCCTTCTGTTCCTTGTGGGAGCCATCGGGCTGTGGGATTTGATGTATGAAACGCTGTCGATTGTGCTTGCGTCTGTTGTGATTTCACTTCTTATAGGCCTTCCTGTGGGAATTATGATTTCAGGCAGCGACAGGGCGAATGTGATCGTGCGGCCGATTCTGGATACGATGCAGACAATGCCTGTGTTTGTTTACCTGATTCCGGCAGTGCTTTTCTTCGGACTGGGTAAAGCTCCGGCCGTTATTGCCACGACTATTTATGCCATTGTGCCTGTAATCAGGCTGACCAGCCATGGTATCAGGCAGGTGGATCCGGAAGTGGTGGAAGCTGCCAGATCCTTTGGCTCCACAAAGTGGCAGTGTCTTTTCAAAGTTCAGATACCACAGGCCCTGCCGACAATCCTGACCGGCGTCAACCAGACGCTTATGATGGCGATGGCCATGGTAGTTACCTGTTCCATGATTGGCGCCTCCGGACTGGGAATGGAAGTGCTTATCAGCGTTAACCGTATTGAGATCGGCAGGGGACTTCTGGCCGGTACGGCAGTCGTAATAGTGGCAATTCTCATGGATCGACTGACTCAGGGATGGTTCAAGAGAAAGGAGGACAATGCGGATGGCAGAAAATAAAGTGATTATCGACGGAAAAGACAGGGAAAAAGAGAATGATTATATTTTACAGGTGAATCATCTGACAAAGCTGTACGGGGCCTCCAACAAAGCAGAAGCCGCAAAGCTGATGAAAGAGGGAAAAACCAAGGATGAAGTTTTTAAAGAAACGGGTGTCACCGTTGCGCTCTGGGACGTAAGCTTTAAGGTTAAGAGAGGCGAGGTGTTTGTCATCATCGGCCTTTCCGGCTCCGGCAAATCCACGGTGGTCAGAATGCTGAATATGCTTAACAAACCGACGAGCGGCCAGGTCATGTATGAGGACAGTGAAATCGACACTTTCAGTAAGAAAGACTTGAATGAATACCGCCGGGACAAGATTTCCATGGTTTTCCAGAGCTTCGGCCTGATGAGCCACAGGGACGTCCTCGGTAACGTGGTCTATGGCCTGGAAGTTAAAGGCGTTCCAAGGGTGGAACGGGAACGCAAAGCGATGGAGATGATAGAGATGGTCGGCCTGAAAGGCCACGAGCATACATTAATAGGCAATCTGTCTGGCGGCATGAGACAGAGAGTTGGAATTGCCAGGGCATTGGCCAACGATCCGGAGGTGCTTTTAATGGATGAACCGTTCTCGGCATTAGACCCTCTCGTCAGAAAGGATATGCAGTTTGAACTTTTGTCCCTGCAGAGGAAGCTGGAAAAGACGGTGGTATTTATCACACATGATATCAATGAGGCGTTTAAACTGGGAGATACTGTGGCGATTATGCGTGACGGCCGCCTGATCCAGGTGGGCACGCCTGAGGAGATGAGCGCAAATCCGGCAGACGACTATGTCCGCCAATTTATCAACAGTGCAGATATGACGAAGGTTCTCTGCGCAAAGAATGTAATGATTACTCCCTGCGTGGTGCGTGAGACGGATTCTCCCGAGTATGCGCTCCGCGAGATGAAGAACAACGGAGTGTCCACGGCCTATGTGGTGGGCCGCCACATGAAGTTCCTCGGCATTGTAAATGTTGAATCAGCGATCAGGGCGAGAAAAGAAGAAAAATCGCTGAAGGAAGTCTATGTGACGGATGTCGAGACCACGACGAGAGATACCGTTATCAGTGATATCCTGCCTATAGCGGCAGAGGCAAAATATCCGATAGCCGTTCTCGAGGAGGATGGAAGTCTTGTCGGTATCGTTTCCAAGGCATCGGTACTGTCTTCTCTGATGTAACGCTAAAGAAAACGTTAAGACAAGATAAAGATGGCGTTAAGACAGAATTAAGATGATATAAAGACAGAATTAAGATGGCATTAAGACGGTATAAAGATACCGTAAAGAGTGAAAAAAGTTAATAATATGATAGAAAGACGGTCATTTCTGCAATATCAAGGGGGAGATGGCCGTTTTCTCTATTCTTTCTATTTGAAAAAACAGGATATGGTGGTATAATAGGAAAATAGACATTCTAGACAAAAATGTACAGACTTGTATTAAGTGTACGCACGGAGGACTTTATGGAAGTTATCATTATCGGGTGTGGAAAAGTTGGAGTCACACTGGCAGACCAACTGGTCAGGGAAGACCACAATGTTGTGATGGTTGATACGTCGGCGGAGAGGCTGCAAAGTTTTTCGGAAGATATTGACGCTATTAAACTGGTTGGAAACGGCGCCAGCATCAGCACCCAATTGGAAGCCGGGGTTCAGACTGCCGACATTCTGATAGCAGTGACAGGTTCCGATGAATTAAACCTGTTTTGCTGCCTGATCGCCAAGAAGGCGGGCAAATGCCACACGATTGCCAGGGTAAGGAACCCTGTATACAGTAATGAGATAGGATTCATCAAGGAACAGCTGGGAATCTCCATGATTATCAATCCGGAGCTTGCGGCAGCTACCGAGATTTCCAGAATTCTGCGCTTCCCTTCCGCGATTAAGATTGACCCGTTTGCCAAGGGTAAGGTGGAGCTTTTAAAATTTAAAATTAAACCGGAATTTCATATGGACGGTTTGACGGTTATGGACGTGGACAGCCAGCTTCGCTGTGACGTACTGATCGGAGCGGTGGAACGGGGGGACGATGTGACGATTCCCGCCGGTAATTTTGTGCTTCACGACGGCGATATGGTATCGATTATTGCATCTCCCAGGAATTCTATGGAGTTTTTCCGCAAGATAGGAATCCAGACGAATCAGGTTAAGAATACGCTGGTAGTGGGCGGAGGAACCATTGCCTATTATCTTGCCCAGCAGCTTTCTGCGATGCGTATTAAAGTAAAAATTGTTGAAAAGGATAAGAAACGCTGTGAATTGCTCTGCGAACTGCTTCAGGACACCCTGATAATCAACGGTGACGGTACGGACAGGCGGCTTCTGATGGAGGAGGGGCTGACGGACGCGGAATCTTTTGTAACACTGACCAATATGGATGAGGAGAATGTATTTCTTGCCTTATTTGCAAAGGAGAATTCCAAAGCCAAGCTTGTCACAAAGGTAAACCGGATTGCATTTGATGAGCTGATCGGGACACTGGACCTTGGTAGCGTGATTTATCCCAAATATATAACGGCCGATTACATTCTCCAGTATGTAAGGGCAATGCAGAACTCAATCGGAAGTAATGTCGAGACATTATACCATATACTGGACGGCAAGGCGGAGGCCCTCGAATTTTCGATTCAGGAGGAGTCGGAGGTGACCGGCGTTTCACTGATGGAACTGAAGCTGAAAAAGAACCTGCTGATCGGCGGAATTAACCGGAATGGGAAAATCCATATACCGAGAGGACAGGACAGTATCCTGAAGGGCGATACGGTAATTGTCGTGACTACACAAAAGGGACTGCAGGATATCCGCGATATTTTGAAAAAGTAGAAGGAGCTGAAGAGATGAATTATTCCATCATATTTTATATTATGGGGTGGATTTTGAATTTTGAGGCTGCTTTTATGGTGCCTCCCTGTATTGTTGCCCTGATTTACGGGGAGCAGGCAGGATGGAGTTTTGTTATCACGATGGCCTTATGTCTGCTCATTGGCGTCCCGTTGGTGATTAAGAAACCTAAAAAACAGATATTTTATACTTCGGAGGGATTTGTAACAGTTTCCCTGTGCTGGGTGGTTATGAGTATTATGGGAGCGCTGCCGTTTTTGTTCAGCGGCTCTATTACAAGCCCTGTGGACGCCCTGTTTGAGACGGTATCCGGTTTTACGACAACCGGAGCCAGTATCCTGAGCGATGTTGAAGTGCTTCCGAAGTCTATTCTTTTCTGGCGGAGCTTTACGCACTGGATTGGAGGTATGGGAGTTCTCGTCTTTATCCTGAGCCTTCTTCCGCTCACCGGCGGTTCTCATATGAACCTGATGAAAGCAGAGAGCCCCGGGCCTTCCGTAAGCAGGCTTGTACCGAAGGTAAGACTGACTGCCAAGCTGCTGTATTCGATTTATATATTCATGACGGTTGTGGAAATCCTTTTTCTGCTGGCGGGGAAGATGCCGCTATTTGATGCTGTTACCGTTACATTTGGAACGGCAGGAACGGGCGGCTTTGCAATTAAAAACAACAGTATTGCCGGTTATTCCCCCTATATTCAGAACGTTGTGACGGTATTTATGATATTATTCGGCGTGAATTTCAATGTTTATTTTTTGATTCTGATGAAGAGGGTGGGACAGGCATTCAGGACAGAGGAATTGCGGTGGTATCTGATAATTATAGCTGTCTCCATAGGAATTATCACGGTAAATACAGCAGGTCTGTACAGGAGCCTGGGAGATGCGCTGCATCACGCTTCGTTTCAGGTCGCTTCCATTATAACCACAACAGGCTTTGCCACCCAGGATTTTGACCTTTGGCCGCAGGCCTCAAAGACGATCCTGGTATTGTTAATGTTTATCGGCGCCTGTGCCGGCAGTACCGGCGGCGGAGTCAAGGTGTCGCGTCTGGTGGTGCTTGTAAAGACCGTCAGAAAAGAGCTGATCCAGTTTCTGCACCCACAGGTTATCCGCAAAATTAAGATGGACGGAAAAGTGGTGGAGCATGAAGTAGTGCGGTCAATCAATGTGTTTATGGTGGCATACACGTTACTGTTTTCACTGTCGGTATTTCTCCTGGCGTTTGACGGAGAAGACCTGATAACGAATTTTACGGCAGTGGCGGCCACATTTAATAACATTGGGCCTGGACTTGAACTGGTCGGACCGTCCAAAAATTTCGGCATTTTTTCAGAACCGGCAAAGCTTGTCCTGATATTTGACATGCTGGCGGGAAGACTTGAGATTTTCCCGGTGTTAATCCTGTTTTCAAGGGAAACATGGAAAAAGTTTTAATCCAGCGGTTCGATTGAGTGGTTTAATACGTCCATGATCCGGAGAAGTGTCTCTCTGTCATGGGATTCCAGAATCAAAAGGTTCCCGCGGCAGTACAGGTCGGCGAACATACTGATTTGGCGGACTGGGCCGATATACCGGGAACGGAGATTACGGGCGGCGGATGCATTTTTGCAGGCAGCGGCACATGAAAAGCCGCCGTTTGGTTCCTGATTGATTTTTTCATTGTTAAACATGATTTTCACCTCACAGTGTTTAAGTTTTACTGCTCACGGAACTGCGTTTTCAGCGGGGCTGTGAATAGTAATTTTAAGTTTACAGACCGTCAAAATATGATTTAGAAAGGATTGGCCTGATGGATATTTTGTTTTTTCTGATAGGTTGCCTGTTTCTTGCCGAGACAATTGATCTGTTTTGCAACAGGGATTTTCTGATTTTTGTATCGGACACGATTAATCCGGCTGATTATGACATCAAAAAGGTATACTCTGTTGAAAAGTGGCTGTTTGCCATCGACACTTTGGCCAGCTATTCAATCTCCTTCCATCTGGGAGGAATGACCGGTGATTTTGTGATGCTGGCGGTTATTTTTGCCACGATGATCGCACACTGGTGGGTTTTTAAAAGTCCTAAATTCAGGGTTCCGGGCAGGCCCCCCGGCGGAAAAAAGAAGAGGTAATATGGACGGGTTCTGCCTGGGCAGACGCAGTACCGGCACCGGAAATTTCCGGTGCTTTTTCTTTTCACGGAAAAGTACATCCTGTCAGGTGCGCATAGAGGTTTTCCGGTAACACATTGTCCCCATGTACATACTATATACTATAAAGAAAAACAAATAAAGGAGATATTAAGTATGTGTTGTTTATTTAATAGATGTAGATGTGGATGTGGATGCTGGAATTCTGGATGCGGATGTAACAATAACGGATGCGGCTGTGGCTGCGGTTCCAACAGTGGCTGCGGCTCCAACAGTGGCTGCGGTTCCAACAATGGCTGTGGCTGCAACAGAGCTTACAGAGCAGGATTTAACGATGGTTACGCTGTCGGCTACAGAGACGGATTTAATGCAGCTTCCAACAACGGCTGTGGCTGCAACAGCGGATGCGGCTGCAACAGTGGATGCGGCGGCGCAATGCCGATTAATGATGGAGGCTGCGGCTGCAATAACTAATTGATGGCGGTGGCCTGTATGCAGAGCGTGCAGGCTATCGCTGCTAATTTTCCTTTCACAAAATATTTACCGTGTGTTCAAAATATATTCACATTTTCTACAAACAGAGGTCACAATTAAAAGATATACTAAGACCATAAAGATAAAGCAAATGAATCAAGTAAAACGAAAGAAGAAAAAACACAAATTAATCAGACATTCAGAATAGTAATATTTTTTTCATAATAAGCCGGATGGCCACTGGGCCACCCGGCTCCTCCTTTTTATAAATCATTTATCCGGAGAAGAATTTTTGCAAAGTCCATATAATTGTTCTAATTGTACAAAACACTGCATATAATTTAATGATCCGGGAAAAACTGGTAAGAGAAAGGAGACGAAATAACTATGCCAAGAGGAAAGAAAAAATCATGTACGGAGAAACTGAGTGAGGTCAGGGAGATGATTGACGCTCTGGAAGCACAAATTAAAGATTTGAAGGCGAGAGAAAAAGAGCTTCTGAAAGAGCGGAGAGAGGAAGACTTGAAACATATTGCAGATATTCTTGAAGAGCGCAATCTGACCCCGGACGAACTGGCCGGGATGCTGGATCAGATGACCCCGGCCGAGCGAGTGAGGTTGTTATCTCATGTGGAGCCTGAAGAGCAGGCGGAGTGGCAGGCAGTGTAGAACGTGAACTGCCTTTCGGTTCAGTCGGTCAGAAGACCGAGATGCAGGCAGGCGCGGTAGATGCCGTCCTCTGCAATGGGAGAAGTCACATAATCCGCGGCCTCTTTCAGCTCTTTCACAGCATTGCCCATGGCAACGCCGATGCCTGCTTTGATAATCACTTCCATATCATTCATACTGTCACCGAAGGCAACGGAATCGGAGAGGTCTTCCTTCTCGCCGAAATATGCGGCAAGGCGGCTCAGGCCCTCTGCTTTTGATATACCGTGTTCCATGACATCGGCTCCGCGGCGTCCGGCGAACAAAGGCATTTTTAAATTGGGAAATTCTGCTTCAACCCGGCGTACCTGGGATTCATCGCCGATAAAGGCGAGGGTCCGGATGTTCATATCAAGCATCTTCCATGGATCCTGAAAACGCCTTCCGCAGCTTCCCCAGGCGTTAATGTCGCTGGCCTCAATAATCTCAGGATGAATGTAATAATCGTCATCACCCAGAGTCATCCCAATTCCATAGCCCTCGCGGTCACAGAAGCAAAGCAGTTCTTCCAACAATTTACGGTTAAACAGATGTTCAAATATCAGGTTGTCACCGACGGTTATTTTCGTGCCGTTCATATGGATAACAGCATCAGGTTTTATAATGTCACGGTATTGCCGGCTGTAGTAGTTGTCCATATCGCGGCCTGTGGCAAGTACGATTTTATGTTTTTTTCGAAGTATATCAATCGCTTCCAGCGCACTTGGTGTAATCTTCCCTGTGTTGTGGTCCAGGAGAGTCATGTCAAGGTCAAAACTGATCATGGTGTATCCGCCTTTCTGGAATTATGTTTTCATAGGAGATTATACCCGAATCCCTCAGGAACGTGGAGCCGACGGAAATCAGCGCCGGATTCCTGCAGTGGACGCAGAAACCGTTTATGCGCAGTATAATGCCCGCTATGCGGCCATTATACCATAAAACCCGCACGGATTCATGAGTTTCCTTTATTTTTATAATTATAGAAAATTTTCATTGATTTTTTAGATATATTTGGTATAATAATAGAGCAGAGTACGGAGTATGGCGTAGCTTGGTAGCGCGCTCGGCTGGGGGCCGAGAGGTCGCAGGTTCAAATCCTGTTACTCCGAGTCATATAAAAACATTATTTAGAGATACTGAATTTACAGTGCTTGAAGATAATGTTTTTATTTTTTTGCCTTTTCAAACACACATCTTAATTTAATAAGAATATATAGAAATTTAAGTATGCGGCAAATATACACCATATCAGATAGGGAATCTGCAAATAAGCGGCCGTGGGACTGACAATATAAAATTGTTTTATCATACTGATTATTATAAAGATCAATGCGATGAGCCAGATAAATGCAAACAGATAAAGGTCTAATCCGAAAAAGATAATGCTCCAAAAAAAGTTAAAGAATAACTGTATGCCATAGAGCAATAAAGCGTTCGGTTTATAGGGGCTGTTTGAGGTATAAACGAGATAAGAGGAAATTCCCATCAGTATGTAAAGCACTGTCCATACGATTGGAAAAATAAACCCTGGCGGGCTGAAAGCCGGTTTTTCGAACATAGAGTATGATGACATATTGCCGCTGAATAATGCAGATAGTGAACCAACTGCTAAGGGGATAAGTATTGATATAATAAGAGCGCTTTTACTGCGTAGTTTCATATACCGGTATGCCTGTTAATTATATTTATCTAATTTTATGTAATGAAAATATTAAATATGACTTTCATAAAATTGATAAATGCAATGCCGGTCGATAATAAAAGCTGGCAAGTTTTAACTGAATGTGGTATACTTATACCAAGTATGGTGTTATAAAGTTATCAATGCTGGGGCTCGGGTACAGAAGTGCTTTAAATTCTATTGCTTCGAGCAGCTGAAATAGCGCTGGGAATCTTTATTACGATGGTAAAATGTGCGCGAATCGTTCTTTTGCCGCCGGATAAGATTTCCGGCATTTCTTATATATTTAACAGGAAATTTCACCTGTTAAATAAAAAACGCTCCGCGGAGGAGCGCACTCGCTAAGTGAGCCGATGCCTGCGGCGGCAGGGAATAATGCCGCTACAGCGACCCGCCGCAGGCGGAGAAGTTCCGGCGCTGTGGTTAGTTAAATCGCGATGGCAGGCCGGACATTGCATAATAATATCCTGACATGGGAGAGTAAGAGGAATATGGAAATTTATCTGGATGAAAAATCGCCGCTGCCGAAGTACCAGCAGATTACGGAGCAGCTCTATGCGATGATTCGGAGCGGAGAGCTGAAGGCTGGAGAGAAGCTTCCGCCGGAGCGGGAGCTTGGAAAAGAAAACCATATAGCAAGAGGCACGGTTCAGATGGCCTATCAGGAATTAGTGCATCAGGGCTATGCTTATGCTGTCCGCGGGAGCGGGACATACATTTCTGAGATAGGAAACAGCCAGAAAGAAGAGATTCTGACGAAGGAGATTAATAATATTTTTGACCGCGCCGAGCAGATGGGCCTCCAGACCCGCGAAGTGGTGGACATATTCAGAAAGCAGATGGTCCGCCATATGGCCGGAGACGTAAAACTGATGATAGCCTGGGTAGAGTGCAGTCCGGAGTCGATTCAGCTGGCAAAAAACGAATATAAGAATGTGGAGAACAGCAGTATCCAATATTTTCTACTCGAAACAGTGCTGAAGGAACCGCAGCTTTTGGAGGATAATTTTGATATAATTGTGACGACGACACACCACTATGAAACGTTTGTCCAGGCATTCCCGGAACTGGTCAGCAAGGTGGAGGTGGTTACCACGGTCACGAGCAGCGAAACTTTGATAGGACTGGCTAAAATATCACCGGAAACAAGAGTGGTAGCCTGGACGATCAGCAACCGTTTTATGGAGAATCTGCTTTGGCAGATTCGGGATTTAGAGAATATCAATATTGTGAAAACCTTTGTTTCGGATAAGGAACGGGATGAGATTGGCGAAAGCTTAAGCAATGCGGACCTCCTGCTGACAACGAAGGAATACAGCACACTGGGCGAGCCGTTTATGGTCAGCCTGATTCAGAAATACAAGAAGGCTGGAGGAAGAGTCCTGTATTTTGACTATGTTTTTGATTCGGGTTCCCTCCTTCATCTCCAGACAAGCATCTGTGAGAAAATAGCGGAAAAAGAGAAGGATATATTGTAAGGGAAACCACAGGAAATAGAATAGACAGAACCTGATTTAGTGATGAATATAGTATTAAAAGAGACGTCTGTTTTCGGAGAAACAGGCGCCTCTTTTTTTGCGTAAATATGAGAAATCATCCGATAGGTACAGTTCCAATTTTAATATTAAATGTATAATAAGCTGGACATATCTGAATTGGTATAGTCCAAACTAAAGTTAAAAATATAGAATTTTAAACAAAAAACTGAAAATAGCTTGACAAATTATATATAGAATATTAAAATAAGAGCCATAAGTAAAGAGAGTGTTAAAAACGGCCGTGAAATTATTGAAAATTCAATGTATTGGAATAGTCCAATTGAAAAAGGAGGAAGGAAATGAAACTCACAAATTATGAACAGGATGTGCTGAACGGTAAGTATGGGGAGGGCGCAGCCATGGCGATGGAGATCCAGGTGGCAATCGGAGAGACCTTCGATGCACCGAGGATGGTTCCGGTGACCAGAACCCATGTGGCGCTCAGCGCACAGGACGCAGACCTGTGGTTTGCCGAAAAGCTGCTCTCAAAAGGGGCA
>Ga0129309_1000079_pt1 | contig 84054 bp, 72 predicted proteins | sample L1105metagenome_FD_94439 | JGI IMG/M metagenome (GOLD analysis project Ga0129309, IMG submission 94439) | Ring-tailed lemur group fecal microbial communities from Wisconsin, USA - L1105 metagenome | ecosystem: Host-associated > Mammals > Digestive system > Large intestine > Fecal | place: USA...
ACGATCCAGATAAAGCTATAGCTCTTCTTGAAGAAGCAGGTTGGAAGCCAGGAGCAGATGGAATCAGAGAAAAGGATGGCATGAAATTAGATTTTGTATGGGATACCTATACAGATAGTAAATTTGTTGAAACTATGATTCCAATGTTAAAAGCTGATTGGGAAAAGATTGGTGTTAAGGTAGAACCAAACTTAATGGAATTCAACTCATTAGTAGAAAAAGTTTATGAATTACGTGAATTTGATATGTTCAACATGGCGTGGTCATTAACTATGGATCCAGATGCATTAGAATTATTCCATTCTTCACAAGACATTCCTTCAGGTAATAACTCAGTAGGATTTAGAAATGAAGAAAATGATAAGCTAATGGAAGCTGGAAGAAAAGAATTTGATCAAACTAAACGTACTGAAATTTATCATGAATGGGCTAAGTTGATGAACGAAGAATTACCATACATGTTCTTAACCCAAAACTTAGAATGGGAAGCAGTAAATGATCGTGTTAGTAACTGGAACACATCACCATATGTAAGCTTTACAAGTCGTAGTGTAATATTAAATGTAGAAATAGAGCAATAATTTTTTATTGAAATAAAAATATTTATATAAAATAAAAACCCGGAAAAACCGGGTTTTTATTTTGATTGACAAGGTTTATTTGCTACTATTTTAAATTTTTACAAAAAAATATTGACAAGGAATTTTGATGTGTTATAATGAAAAAGTAAGTTTTAAGAAACCATATGCGGGAATGGCGGAATTGGCAGACGCGCTAGACTTAGGATCTAGTGTCTTTGACGTGGGGGTTCAAGTCCTCTTTCCCGCACCAACTAAACCAGTGGTTATTCCATTGGTTTTTTTCATATAATATAATAATAGAAACAAATAGATTACTTTGATATACATACATTTTATGATATAATTTTATGGTATAATAGTTTAACTTAACTGGAAAACAAAAAAAGTGATTAAGGAGGAAAATAGATATGAATTCTGTCTTAGAAAAAAAAGAGAATAATCGTGCAAGCTTTACTATTGAAGTGAGCGAAGATATATTTGAAAAAGCAGTACAAAAGGCGTATATGAAACTGAGAGGTAGATTTAGTATACCTGGTTTTAGAAAGGGTAAAGCACCAAGAAAAATTATTGAAATGAGTTATGGCGAAGGTATATTTTATGAGGAAGCTTTAAACATTATATTACCTGAGGAATACGAAAAAGCTATTGAAGAATTAGAGCTTGAACCAGTAGATTCACCAGAAGTAGATATTGAGCAACTTGAAAAGGGAAAACCAGTTATTTTTAAAATAGAAGTTACCATTAAACCAGAAGTTACTTTAGGTGAATATAAGAACATAGAAGTTGAAAAAGTAGAGTATAATGTTACAGATGCGGATGTAGAAAATGAACTTAAAAATCTTCAAGAAATGAATTCAAGATTAGTAGACGCTTCTGACAGAGAAGCAAAAGAAAAAGACATATTAAATGTTGATTTTGCAGGCTACATAGATGGAGAACAATTTGAAGGTGGTACAGCAGAAAATCAACAACTTGAAATTGGATCTGGAAGATTCATACCTGGTTTTGAAGAACAATTAATTGGAAAGAAAAAAGGTGAAGAAGTTGATGTAGAAGTTACTTTCCCAGAGGATTACTTCGAAGAAAGCCTAAAAGGCAAAAAAGCAAATTTCAAAGTTACAATCAATGATATAAAAGAAAAGGAACTTCCAGAACTTGATGATGAATTTGCAAAAGATGTCAGTGAATTTGATACATTAGAAGAATTAAAAAACAGCATAAAAGAAAGACTAGAGAAGGAAGCTAAAAATAAAGAAGAAATTGAAAGCGAAAGTAAGGTAATAGAAAAAGTAGTAGAAGCGTGTCAAGTAGAAATACCAGAAGTTTTAATTGAAAACCAAATTAAAAATGAAATAGGGCAATTTGACTATAGATTAAGATTACAAGGACTTTCAATTGATAGATATTTTGAATTGACTAATTCATCAATAGATGATTTAAAAGAACAAATAAGACCATCTGCTGAAACAAGAGTTAGAACAGAACTTGTATTAGAAGAAATTGCAAAAGTTGAAAAAATTGAAGCTTCGGATGAAGATTTAGACAAGGAATTGGAAAGAATGGCTAAAGAATATAATCACGAAGATGTAGATAAATTTAAAAAAGATATGAAACTAGGAGATTTAGATTACTTAAAATCGGGTATAATTAGAGATAAGGCTATTGAAGCATTAATGAAAAATGCAAGATTCATTTAAATATAATTGGGAGGGGTATATATGGCTTTAGTTCCGGTAGTAGTTGAACAAACTAATAGAGGTGAAAGATCCTACGATATTTATTCTAGGCTTTTAAAAGAGAGAATTATATTTTTAGGAGAAGAAGTAAATGAAATTACTGCAAACTTAGTTGTTGCTCAGCTGCTATTTTTAGAAGCTGAAGATCCAGATAAAGATATACAAATATATATAAACAGTCCAGGTGGGTCTGTAACTGCAGGATTTGCTATATATGATACAATCCAGTATATTAAACCTGATGTGTCAACAATATGTATGGGAATGGCAGCTAGTATGGGAGCGTTTTTACTTACAGCAGGTAAAAAAGGTAAAAGATTTGCTCTTCCAAATGCAGAAATAATGATACATCAACCATTAGGTGGTACACAAGGTCAAGCAGAAGATATTAGAATCCACGCAGAAAGAATTGTAAAGACTAGAGAACAAATCAATAGGATATTAAGCGAAAGAACAGGGCAACCCTTAGAAAAAATATCCAGAGATACTGATAGAGATTTCTTTATGTCTGCAGATGAAGCTAAAAAGTATGGTATAATAGATGAGGTAATAGAATTTAGAAAATAACTTTAAGTGAGGTGTCATAATGGCAAGATTTGATGAAAAGCAGTTAAGATGCTCTTTTTGCGGGAAACCTCAGGACCAAGTGAGAAGGCTTATTGCTGGACCGAATGTATATATTTGTGATGAATGTATAGAACTTTGTCAAGATATAATAGACGAAGAATTTGAAGATAGTTTTGAATATGAAGTAGAAGAGTTACCGAAACCAGCAAAAATCAAGGAAACTCTTGATGAATATGTGATAAAGCAAGAAAGAGCAAAAAGAGCACTAGCTGTGGCTGTTTATAATCATTACAAGAGAATAAACAGAAAAAGTTCTAGAAAAAGTGATGTTGAATTACAAAAGAGCAATATAGTAATGATTGGACCTACAGGTTCAGGAAAAACGCTATTAGCTCAAACACTAGCGAAAATATTAAATGTTCCATTTGCAATTGCAGATGCTACGTCTTTAACTGAAGCTGGATATGTTGGGGAGGATGTCGAAAACATAATTCTTAAACTTATTCAAGCGGCAGATTATGATATAGAGAGAGCAGAAAAAGGTATAGTTTATATTGATGAAATAGATAAAATAGCAAGAAAGACAGAAAATCCTTCTATTACTAGGGATGTTAGTGGTGAGGGAGTACAACAAGCACTACTTAAAATACTAGAAGGTACTGTTGCCAACGTTCCACCTCAGGGTGGAAGAAAACATCCTCATCAAGAGTTTATTCAAGTAGATACAACTAATATATTGTTTATCGTTGGTGGAGCTTTTGACGGGATTGATAAAATTATTCAAAATAGAATTGGCAAGACTTCAATTGGATTTGGTGCAGATATACAAAGTAAAGAGAAACTAAATATAGGAGACCTTTTGAAAAATATACAACCAGAGGATTTACTCAAATTTGGCTTGATCCCTGAGTTTGTCGGGAGACTACCAATTATGGTTACATTAGAAGAATTAGATCAAGAAGCTCTTGTTCAAATACTAACAGAACCTAAAAATTCATTAGTAAAGCAATATAAAGAGCTATTTACAATAGATGGAGTAGAGCTAGAGTTTGAAGATGAATCATTGGAAATGATTGCACAAAAGGCTATAGAGAGAAAAACTGGTGCTAGAGGACTCAGAGGTATAATAGAAGAAAATATGCTAGATATAATGTATGAAATACCATCTAGAGAAGATGTAGAAAAATGCATTATAACTAAGGATACTATTTTAAATTCGGCTGAACCTACTTTAATAGTTTCAGATGTTAAGAAAAAAAGTAGGGCTAAGAAATCGGGTAAAAGAGAATCAGCATCATAAAAGGCTCACATTATAGTGAGTCTTTTTTGATTAATATTTGTAACAACATAGTTAACATAAATTAGGGCAGATTAATTAGAGGGGTGAAACCATGAAAAAAGACTTATATAAAATTGTTGAAAGGGATATACCTCTTATACCATTAAGAGGTATGTCAGTTTTCCCCTACATGGTTATACATTTTGATGTAGGAAGAGAAAAATCTATAAATGCATTGGAAAAAGCGATGATTGATGATTCACTAATATTTTTATGTTCTCAAGTAGACCCTAAAATGGATGATCCTGGTATAGATGATTTTTACCATGTTGGTACTGTTTCTAAGATTAAACAAATGCTTAAGCTTCCAGGAGGAAGTATTAGAGTTTTAATCGAAGGTATTAGTAGAGGAAAAATAACAAATATAAAGCAAGAAGAACCTTACTTTGAAGCGGAAATTGAGGAATTTACATATGAATTAGAAGATATAAAAATAGATAAAAAAATCGAAGCAGCAATGAGACTTATAGTTGACGATTTTGAGGAATATGTTACTTTAAGTAACAGGGTTTCTCCTGAATTATTATTGACTGTTACAGAAATTGAGGATCCAGGAAGATTGGTAGATATGGTGGCTTCTTATGTATATTTAAAGCCAGAAGATAATCAAAGAATATTGGAAGCTTTTGATTTTTATGAAAGATTGGAAATGCTTCACATTATATTGCAAGAAGAGATTGAAATTTTGGAAATAGAAGAAAAAATAAATCAAAGAGTAAAAGTACAAATCTCAAAAGTTCAAAAAGAATACTACTTAAGAGAACAGATGAAAGCAATACAGAAAGAATTAGGTGAACGAGATGAACTTGTTGAAGAAGTGGATAGCTATAAGGAGAAAATAAACAAAATTAAAATGCCAAAGGAAGTTAAAGAAAAGGCGTTAGATGAAGCAGATAGATTGTTAAGATTGTCATCTAATTCAGCTGAAACAGGTGTTATAAGAACATATTTAGATTGGATAGTTGAACTTCCCTGGGATGTAGAAACAAAAGATAAAATAAATATTAAGAGTGCTAGAGAAATATTAAACACAGAACATTATGGACTAGAAGATGTAAAAGAGAGAATACTTGAATTTATTGCTATAAGAAAGCTTAAAAAGAACATGAAAGGTCCTATTTTATGTTTAGTTGGACCACCAGGAGTAGGTAAAACTTCTATAGCAAAATCGATAGCTAAATCTTTAAATAGAAAGTTTGTAAGAATGTCTCTAGGTGGCATTAGAGATGAGGCAGAGATAAGGGGACATAGAAGAACATATGTAGGTGCAATGCCTGGTAGAATAATAAGTTTAATAAAGAAGTCAGGTTCAAAGAATCCAGTATTTTTATTTGATGAAATAGATAAATTGAGTAGCGACTTTAGGGGAGATCCAGCAAGTGCACTTTTAGAAGTATTAGATCCAGAACAAAATAATACATTTACAGACAACTTTTTAGAAGCACCCTTTGACTTGTCAAAAGTTATGTTTATTACAACTGCAAATACAACATCAAGTATACCAGCACCACTATTAGATAGAATGGAAGTAATTCGAATTTCAGGATATACTGAAGAAGTGAAGTTTAATATTGCATTAGAACATTTACTTCCTAAACAATTAAAAGAACATGGCTTAAATAATGAAAATCTTTCTATTTCTGAGCCTGCTGTACGAGATATTATCAATAATTATACTAGAGAAGCTGGAGTTAGAAATCTAGAGAGAAATATTGCCAATGTTTGTAGAAAAGCAGCTAAAAAAATAGTGGAAGATGATGTAAAAGTAGTAAGAGTTAATAGAGGAAATTTAACTAATTATTTAGGAATTGCAAAATATAGGTATGATATAGCTGATGATAAGAACAAAGTAGGGGTAGCAACAGGTCTTGCATGGACAGCTGTTGGTGGAGAAACTCTTTCTATTGAAGTAAACTGTATGAAAGGAACAGGCAAGCTTCAATTGACTGGTAAGTTGGGAGATGTTATGAAGGAATCAGCAATGGCTGGTATAAGCTATATTAGAGCTAATTCTGAAAGACTCCATATAGAAGATGATTTTTATAAAGACATGGATATACATATCCATGTGCCTGAAGGAGCTATACCGAAAGATGGTCCTTCTGCTGGTATTACTATGGCTACAGCAGTTATATCTGCATTAACAAACAAAGCTATAGATAGTAGTGTTGCCATGACAGGAGAGATAACATTAAGGGGAAGAGTGCTGCCTGTAGGTGGAATAAAAGAAAAAGTATTGGCTGCTCATAGAGCGGGAATCAAGAAAATACTTATTCCTATAGAAAATAAAAGTGATTTAGAAGAGATACCAGATAAAGTAAGGAAAAAGGTAGAATTTGTATTAGTTGATAATATGGTTCAAGTGCTTAATGAAGCCTTAATAATAGAAGGTGATGATAGTGAAAGTAATTAGTGCGTCTCTTGAGACAATAGCTGCAAAGGAAAGTCAATACCCTAATGATAGAAGGTTTGAAATTGCATTTGCAGGTAGATCAAATGTAGGAAAATCATCATTGATAAATACATTGGTTAATAGGATTAATTTAGCTAGGACTAGCAGCAAACCAGGGAAAACTCAGACTTTAAATTTCTATAATATAAATGATGAGTTTAGATTTGTTGACTTGCCTGGATATGGATATGCTAAAGTTTCTAGGAGAGAAAAAGAAAAATGGGCACACATGATAGAAGAATATCTTCATAATAGAAAAAATTTGATTGAAGTGGTACTAGTATTGGATATTCGTCATGAACCAGGTGATCACGATGCATTGATGTATAGGTGGATAAAAGATTTTGGATTTAATGGTATAATAGTGGCAACTAAAGCGGACAAAGTTTCTAGAGGACAATGGGAAAAGCAAAAGAGCATTATTCAGAAAAAATTAAGGGTAGAAAATAGAAATGTTATTATTCCCTTTTCAGCAGAAAAGAAGTTAAATGTAGAAAATGTTTGGGGTGCTATTGAAGAAGTAATAAGAATAAATAAAGAGCAGCAAAGTAGTTGAGCTTGCTGCTCTTTATGATTAGTTTTCTTTTTCAAATAGGTCTTTTGTTGCTCCACAGACTGGGCATACCCAATCATCAGGTAATTGTTCAAAAGGTGTTCCAGGTGTTATACCATTATCTGGATCACCTTCTGCTGGATCGTAAACATATCCACATGGCACACATACATATTTATCCATAATAATTCTCCTTTCATTATAACTTGTATAGACAATCTTACCCCACATATTATTAATTTAAACTTAAATATTAATAAATTCTAAAATAAAAAATAGATTAATATGTTTATTAATGGGTAAAATACATATAGTTATACAATGCAATTTTAAAATACATGTAGATGGATGTGATTATCTTGTCCTTTAAATTTAGTGGCTCAGTATGTAGTGATCTTTATGTCATTAAAGACTTCATGGAAGATGTTATAAATAAATTAAAACTTGTTGTTCAAGATGAAACTACAATGTTTGATATAAGGATTATTTTAAATGAACTTGTAGCCAATGGAGCTATACATGGAAATGAATATGACAGGGATAAGTTGGTTAATCTTTTTATAATGATAGAAGAAAATATTATAAGGATTGAAGTGACCGATGAGGGCAGAGGTTTTGATTTTGATTTTAAATTTTATGATCCTAAAAATTTAAAATGTAGTGGTAGAGGTCTTGTTATTGTCAATGGCTTGAGTGATGAATTTTATATAGAAAAGAATAAGATTATATCAGTTAAATATTTATAGCAGGAGGGTAATAAAGATGAGGAAAATAGCTTTACTTTTAACTATTGCAGTGATTTTTCCAATTGTTTTACCAACAGTATCTTTTGGTGAACCTGAATATAATAGAAAAATGGAAGAAGCTATCACAAAATCTAAAGAACTATTTGACATAATAGACGAATACGATATTTTTGATTCTAGTGTTAGCTCTTATGATGGAAATACTATATTCTATCTTAATTGGAATGATAGTAGTGGAAAATTAGGAGGAATTAGTGTAAGTGTTTATTCTGATGGGATGATTACAAATTATAATAAATATAAAGCGTATTATGAGGATAATTATCCTAAACTACCTAAGATCGCTAAAGAGGAAGGATTAAATATAGCATTAAAATTTATAAAAAAAATAAATCCTGATATAGCTAATAATTTGAAATATAATGAATCAAAAGAACCTCTTAACCCTAAGAGCCGAGAGTATAACTTTGAATTTTTGAGAATTGCCAACGATGTTCCTTATATTGCCAATAAATTAATTGTATCTATAGATAAAAATTCTGGTGAGCTTTTGAGTTATAATCTTAATTGGGATAGAAATCTAAGCTTTACAAAGAAAAAAGGAGTTATTAGTTTTGAAGATGCAAAGAAATTATATAAGGAGAAAATAGGTTTAAATTTAGTCTATAAAACAGACTATACACTAGATACACCAAGAATGTACTTAGTGTATACTACACTTTATGGGCAAAAAGGTATTGATGCTAATACAGGAGAGTTATTTGATTATAAGAGATATGGATTTTTAGATGAGTATAATGAAGTAAATATTAAGGAAAAGGGAAATATTGATTTAAGTCCTGATGAAAGAAAAACTGTAGAAGGTATATCAAATTTACTTTCTGAAGAACAAGCAGAAGAAAGAGCAAGAGAAATTTTAGGGATTGCTCCTGATTATAAACTTAATGATTTAAATCTTTATTCCTATTGGAAAAACAAAGGTGAATATGTTTGGACTATGAATTTTACTAAAGATGAGGAAGAAAATATAGTTTTTAGCTATGATGTATCTTTAGATGCCAAGACAGGAGAATTGAAAAGCTTTTATTATCAATATCCCCAAGATGAAGAAAGTGAAATAAAATACAATCGTATAAATGCATTAGAAATAGCTCGAGATTATATAAAAAAGATGGAACCAGATAAAGTTGATGATATTGAACTATTTGAAAATATACTGGGTGAAAAAGAGGAAGATACAATCTATAATTTTAATTTCATTAGAAAGCATAATGAAGCCTATATTGCTAGTAACAGTATTAGTGTTAGTGTTGATGGTAAAAATGGACAGGCTATAGGTTATAATAGGGATTGGTTTAAGGGAGAAATACCTGATTTAGCAAATAATATTTCATTAGATGATGCCTATGAAATATTATTTAATGAAATAGGAATGAAATTAGAATATGTTGAAGAAAATAAACCTGTAGAAGGAAAAGATATTTCTAAAAAAATCATATTAGCTTATTTGATTAGTCCTGATAAACCCCTGAATATTAGTGTTGAGACTGGGGAAATACTAGACTATAATGGCAAACCTTTTAAAGTAAAAACTGTTCAAAGATATACAGATATTGATAAAAGTTATGCAAAAGAAAAGATAGAAGTATTATCAGAGCATGGTTTAGATTTGCCTGGCAATAAGTTTAAACCGAAGGAAAAAATAACCCAGAGTGAGTTTTTATATTTACTAGCGAAGACAAATACCCCCAATTTTACCTTAGAAAATGAAAGAGCAATTGAAAATTTATATAATTATCTTATCAATATGAAAGTTATTGAGGAAAGTGAAAAATCTCCAGATAAAATAATAACAAAAGAGGAAGCTATTAAATATATTATTAAAATGATGAAATATGATAAGATTGCAGAAGCAACTTATATTTATAAAGATATATTTAAGGATTCAAAAGAGATTGATGAGAAATTGATGGGATATATTTCAGTAGCTCGAGGTCTTAATATTGTAGAGGGAAATAATGGCTATATAAGACCTAAGTTGAAACTTTCAAGGCAAGATGCAGCTATTATGATTTATAATTATTTATTTAATGAATAGTAGAAATTAGCGGGGGTTTAATCTCCGCTATTACATTTTGTGAAGTCTTATGTTGATTTTTGTCTATTATATGATAAAATAGTTCTGTTAAACAATTATAGTAATTATTTTAAAATAGGAAGTGGGAAATTTTATGAATAAAAGAAGAGATGATATTAGAAACATTGCAATAGTTGCTCACGTAGATCATGGGAAAACTACTTTAGTAGATGCACTTTTAAAACAAAGTGGTATTTTTAGAGATAATGAAGTGGTTAAGGATAGAGTAATGGATTCTAATGACATAGAAAGGGAAAGAGGAATTACAATACTTTCCAAAAACACAGCAGTATATTATAAAGATACAAAGATAAATATTATAGATACACCTGGCCACGCTGACTTCGGTGGAGAAGTAGAACGTGTGTTGAAGATGGTTAATGGAGTGGTTTTATTAGTAGATGCGTTTGAAGGACCAATGCCTCAAACGAAATTTGTTCTTAAAAAGGCATTAGAATTAGAATTACCTGTTATAGTTTGTATAAATAAAATTGATAGACCGGAGGCTAGGCCAGATGAAGTTATCGATGAAGTATTGGATTTGTTTATAGATTTGGGTGCTAATGATGATCAATTAGAATGTCCATTTATATTTGCTTCTGCAAAGCAAGGAATGGCGACAATAGATGTAAACACTCCTAAAGAAGATATGAATGACCTATTTGAGACTATCATTAACTATATTCCAGCTCCAGAAGGAGATGAAGAGGGACCATTACAAGTATTGATTTCTACAATTGACTACAATGAGTATATAGGAAGAATCGGAATAGGGAAAATCGAAAGAGGAACTATAAACATTAATGATGAAGTTGTTTTAGTAAATAGTGAAAAGAAAGATGAAATTAAAAAAGTTAAAATATCAAATATATATGAATTTCAAGGATTAAATAGAGTAGAGGTAGAAACTGCAAAAGTAGGAAGTATCATAGCTGTAACAGGAGTAGAAGGTATTCATATTGGAGATACAATATGTGATGTAGATGTACCTGAACCATTACCTTTTGTTAAGATTTCAGAGCCAACTATAGCTATGACATTTTCAGTAAATAACAGTCCTTTTGCAGGGCAAGAGGGAACTTATGTAACATCTAGACATTTAAGAAATAGACTATTTAAAGAACTTCAAACAGATGTTAGTTTGAGAGTAGAAGAAACGGATTCAACGGATGCTTTTAAAGTATCTGGAAGAGGAGAGTTACATCTTTCAGTATTGATAGAAAACATGAGAAGAGAAGGTTATGAGTTTCAAGTTTCAAAACCAGAAGTTCTCTATAAAGAAATAAATGGAAAGAAACATGAACCTATGGAGAATGTGTCTATAGATGTACCCGAAGAATTTATTGGTACTGTAATAGAAAAACTTGGACAGAGAAAAGGGGAACTTGTCCACATGACTGAGTCCAATGGAGGGTATACTAGACTTATATTTTCTATACCAGCTAGAGGCCTAATAGGTTACAGATCTGAGTTTATGACTGATACTAAGGGTAATGGTATACTAAACTCTGTATTTGATGGTTATACTCCTTATAAAGGTGATATACCTACAAGGACGCAAGGATCATTGATTGTGTATGAAACTGGAGAAGCAACTGCATATGGTCTTTATCAATCTCAAGAAAGAGGAATACTATTTATTACTCCTGGAACAAAAGTATACGAAGGAATGGTAGTAGGTTCAAATCCAAAGGGAATGGATATTGAAGTAAATGTATGTAGGAAGAAACAACAATCAAATGTAAGAGCTTCAGGTTCAGATGAAGCCTTAAGGTTATCTCCACCTAAGCTAATGAGTTTAGAGCAAGTATTAGAATTTATTGAAAATGATGAATTAGTAGAGGTAACCCCAAAAAGTTTAAGAATAAGAAAGAAAATATTAGATAGTACTAAAAGATATAAATCCAAGAAGAGGAAGTAAAAAAAAGGAGCATTTTAATGCTCCTTTTTTTAAATAATTATTAAATTACTACCTTTATCTTAAATAATAAATAAAAAATGGTATAATGAAAGAGTAAGTTATTTTAGGTTTAAAATAATAAGATATGGGTGATGAGATGGAAAATTTTATATCTGTATTGAAGTGGATTGTAGAAAACATACTTCTTATAAACATATTATTGGCAATTTTGTTAGTGTTTTTTGAAAGAAGAAATCCTACAACTACATGGTTATGGTTGATGATTCTTTTCTTCTTACCAGGTATTGGATTTTTGATTTATTTATTCTTAGGACAAGATATGAGAAAGAAAAAGATTTTTGAGATAAAGAAAGAAGAAGATAAGTATTTTGATGAATTAGTAGCAAATCAAGAGCAAAATTTAGTTAAAAATAAATTTAATTATAATGATCCTAAAGTTTCAGATTATGAAGATATTATTCAGTTTCATCTGATGAGTAATTCTTCTATATATACTCAGGACAATGAGGTTGATTTATATTTTTCAGGGGTAGACAAGTTTAATGCTCTTTTAAATAGTATTAGAAGTGCAAAAGAATATATTCACATGGAGTATTATATTATTAGAAGTGACAATATATCAACTGAAGTTTTAAATGCATTAGTTGAGAAAGCAAAAGAAGGTGTAGAGGTAAAGTTACTCTATGATGGTATGGGAGGTAGAAGTTTACCTAAGAACTATTTTAATGACTTAATAGATGCTGGGGGAGAGGTGGCTTGTTTTTTTCCTCCGTTTCTACCGTATATAAGTCTAAGAGTAAACTATAGAAATCATAGAAAGATTTGCATTATTGATGGAGATGAAGGCTTTGTAGGTGGGTTTAATATTGGCGATGAATACATAGATTATACAGATAAATTTGGTTATTGGAGGGATACTCATTGTAAAATCAATGGTAGTGCAGTAGAAGGTCTCCAGTGGAGATTCCTATTAGATTGGAGATTTGCTTCAAAAAAAGAAATTGAAGTAAGTGAAAAATATTTTCCTGAAGTTAAAGGGAAAGGTGAAACTGGAATTCAGATAGTTTCATCTGGTCCTGACTCTAAATGGACTAGTGTTAAGGATGGATATTTAAAGATGATTATCAATGCTAGGAAAAAAGTTTATATTCAAACTCCTTATTTTATTCCAGATGATAGTATATTGGAAGCTTTAAAAATAGCAGGGTTGTCAGGAGTAGATGTAAAAGTACTAATACCAGATAAGCCAGATCATCCTTTTGTGTATTGGGCTAGTCTTTCATATATAGGTGAATTGTTAGAAGCAGGAGTTAAGTTTTATACTTATCAAGATGGCTTTATGCATAGCAAGGTAGTAGTTATGGATGATATGGTTTCATCAGTAGGAACGGCAAATTTGGACATAAGAAGTTTTAAATTGAATTTTGAAGTTAATGCATTTATATATGATGAAAAAGTAAATAGTGAAATTACTAATCAAATATTAAAGGATTTGGAAAGATGCGTAGAAATAACTAGTGATGGCTATGAGAAGAGATCTTTTATAGTGAAATTTAAGGAGTCTATTTCAAGGTTATTATCTCCAATACTTTAACATAAAAAAATCACCTCTGGTTATAATAAAATTGAGGTGGTGACAATTGAAAAGAAAGCATATTATATTAATTTTTGTATTTATAATAGCTGTTTCTTTTGTTTCTTGTAAAAAAGAGCCAAGTAAAAAATATTCTAATTATGAAAAAAAAGAAAAAGCACCTAGCAGCTTAAACAATATTTATAAAGGTGTTAATTCTGTTTTAGATAGTTTAGAAGAGTTAAATACGATAACGAAAGAACCAGAAGAAAAAACAGCTGAAAAGAAACTTGAAGATACTAAAAAAGATAAGGAAAAGGAAAAAAAAGAGACTAAAGAAGAAAAACTGAACAAGCTATGGAAGAATATGAATAAAACTGTTAAAGGAATACATGATCATTGGAATAGCTATGAAATAGAAGGAACAAAAAAAGTTCCAATTAGTGAGGGTATTGATAAATTAGAGGATAGTTTGAATAAATTTACATTAGCTGTAGAAAACAAAGATGTGTATAATATTATTAGTAGTGGAAGTCAAGTGTATCTGTATATATCCCCATATTTTGATTCATATAAGGATGAAATAAAAGGTGAGTTGTGTAAGATAAAATACTATGTATATCAATCTTATTTAATGGGTGAAAAGGGTGAATTAGATAAGGCTAAAGAAATACTTTCTAAAGGTGAAGTACATTTAACTAACTTAAGTCATAAGATAGGAGAAGATAAAAATAAAGTTAAGGTTTTAGAAAAGCTAAGTTTTTCTTTCCAAGATTTTAAAATTGTATTAAAAGAAAACAACAGTAATTTATTAACAATAAAGAGGAATATTATCTTGAAAAACATAAAACAGCTTGAAAAGTAAAGATAATCACATAAAAGAAGGGGGAGCTTTAGATTGAAAAGAGAAGCTATAAAAAAATATTTTATATTAAATGGTGAACTTATTGAAACAGAGAAAGAAGAGATATTTCATTTGATAAATAAACCTCCAATTTATGAGGTTATTAGAGTTATAAATGGTGTACCATTATTTTTAGAAGAACATTTAGAAAGAATGAGAAGTTCATCTGATATAACAGGTTATAAGATTTATAGATCAGATGAAGATATAAAGGAAGACATTAGAAGACTAATAATAGAAAACAATATAAGTAATTTAAATATTAAATTATTGTGTACAGATGTTGAAGGTAAAGGGCAATTGTTTTTAGCATATTTTATAGAAAGCTATTATCCAGATGAAATTGTCTACAACAATGGAATACACACTATTTTATATTACTTTGAAAGAGAAAATCCTAATGCAAAGATATTAAATGTTTCTTTTAAAGAAGATGTTAATGCTAAAATCAAAGAAGAAGATGCATTTGAAGCTCTATTAGTCAACCGAAATGGTTATATTACTGAAGGTAGTAGGTCCAATATGTTTTTTGTTACTGATTCTTTAGTTTACACTTCGCCTGCAGGAGAGGTACTGCTTGGTGTAACTAGGAAGTATATTATGAAGGTTTGTCGTGATTTAGACATAGAGGTTGTAGAAGAAAATATTAATATAGAGGATTTGGAAAAATTAAATGGAGCTTTTATGTCAGGTACATCAGTAAATGTACTACCAATTTCAACTATTGATCATCATGAATATGATTCTGTTAACAATTCTATAGTTAAGAAAATCGGAGAAGGTTATTTAAATGAAATGAAAAACTATATAAAAAAGAATATGGACAAGTGGAAGTAAAAATTTAATTGAATTTTTAAGGAAAGAAGAGGAAATTATGGGAAATAAAAAGATAAATTTTTATATAATGCTTGTTATTACAGTTGTGACATTGATAATAGTAATGTCAAGTGTAAATTTAAAGGATTTACCAGGACTTTTTTCAAATACAAATACTATTTATCTACTATTTGCTGTAATTATGTTAGTTGGAGATTGGGTTTTTGATGGATTGATATTAAATCTAATTACAAGAACTGTATATGGTAATATAAATTATTTTAAATCGTTAAAGATAGCAGTTATAGGACAGTATTATAGTGCTATCACTCCATTTTCAACTGGAGGACAGCCAGTTCAAGTATATTTGATGTCAAAAGACAATATTTCAGTGCCTAAGGGTTCCTTAATTCTATTTAATAAGTTTTTAATATATCAAATGGCTGTTACAATATATTCGTTAGTTATGTTTATGTTAAAGCTTTCATTTCTATTTACAGATGCAAAAGCAGCATTACCATTTGTTATAGTGGGATTTACAATAAATTTGATAATTTTATTTGGTATAATACTTTTATTTTATAAGCCAGATTGGATTAAGCCAATAGTATTATTTGTATATAAGTTTTTAAACAAAATAAATATAATGAAAGATATAGACAAATATGTAGGAAGATTAGACAAATCTATGGATGAATATCTTCAAAGTATACAAAAAATTAAAGAGAATAGAAAGAAAAGTGTTTTATTGTTGATTTTAACTATGATACAATTGACATTTTATTTTAGTATTACTTATTTTGTTTATTTGTCTTTGGGATTAAATGAGGCTAGTTTGATTGATGTAATTGCTATACAATCCCTTGTATATATGGCAGCTTCATATATACCCACTCCAGGTACAGCTGGAGCTTCTGAGGGAGGATATTATATGCTTTTTAAACCTTTATTTAGCAAAAACTTAATTATATATGCTCTACTTTTATGGAGAATTATTAGTTATTATTTTAGAATTATTTTTACAGGTTTAGTGACCTTGATTGACTATATAATAAGAAGAAAAAAGGTAGTTGCCTAAAAAGCTCTGACCAATCAGAGCTTTTTTCGTTTATATAAAACTTTTCCAAATGTTTTTTTAAAAAAAGGTTTCCTAATAATGATTCGATAGCACCTTTTTACATGTTAATAAAATTTAACATATAATATTGAAAAATAGTTGAGAATGTATGGATTTTTTACAAATTATTGATATAATAGAGAAGTTGGAATTTTTTTATGAATCCAATTTATTATTTAAATGCATGGTAATAAATACAATAAGTGGTGGAGCTAAAAAACATAAACAAGCCATGTTGTAGGGAATGTAGAGAGGAAGGAATAGAGATGAGAAAACAAAAATACATAAATGAGTTAAAACAGAACATAGAAATAAAAAGGGATGAATTAAATAGGCTTATGTGTGCAGAAATAGATAGAGATAAATTATTAAAACATAGTATGGAATTGGACAAGTTAATATTTAAATATTATCAGTTTGAAAAATGCAGTAAAAAAGAAGCAAGGATGTAAATTACCTTGCTTTTTTATCCAAAGGTATTTTTTGTCCAACATTTTACTACAATCTAATGAGATAAAAATACTAATAACAAAATTATTCCAATAGTAATACCTACAATAAAATATATAACTTTTTTTCTAATAAAGAAAAATTTCATAGATTCACCCCTCATAAGTATTCACTATATATTTTATTCTGTTAGTATTTTATATATTACTATTATTTCTTTTGAATAACAGGATTTACATGTGTATTGTTTTATATTATAATTAAATTAAGTACATAGGGGGTGTTTTTAATGGCAGTAAAGATTTTGTCAGACAGTGCATGCGACTTACCAGAAGAGATACTAAAAGAATATAATATTGATACCATACCTATACTGCTCAGTAAAGATGGAGAAGAGTACTTAGATGGGGTGACATTAAAACCTGCAAAGATGTATGATGATATGAGGAATGGTCAAATTTATAAAACCGCACAGATACCACCATATGTTTTTGAGGAGAAATTCACAGAAATAGCCAAAAACAAAGAAAGTACTATATATATATGCTTTTCATCAGGATTATCAGGTACTTACAATACTTCAGTATTAGTTAAGGAGTCTTTGAAGGATAAATACCCAGATTTAGATATTGATATAGTAGATTCTAAATCTGCTTCTGTAGGTTTCGGACTATTAGTCTATCAAGCAGCCAAAATGGCCAAATTAGGAAAGAGCAAAGAAGAAATACTTGATATGTTAGATTTTTATGTTAAGCATATAGAACATATTTTTACTGTAGATGATTTAGAATACTTATTTAGAGGTGGAAGGGTATCTAGAGCACAAGCAGTAGTTGGTGGATTACTTAATATTAAGCCAATACTAGATATACCAGAAGATGGGACACTTCGTCCTATAGAAAAGGTAAGGGGAAGAAATAAAGTTTTAAAGAGAATGTTAGAGATAATGAAAGAACGTGGTGGTAATGCCGATCTTAAAAATCAGACTATAGGAATAAATCATGGAGACGATATAGAGGGAGCTTTGAAATTAAAAGAAATGATTGAAGAAAAATATGGTTGCACAGACTTTGTCATAAATATTATTGGATGTGCTATTGGAGCTCATTCTGGCCCAGGAACATTATCGGTATTTTTCTTAAATGAAAGCCCAAGTCAGGAATAAAATCCTGACTTTTTTTAATAAATCAACAAAAACAAGGAATTATAAGTATATAAATTAAAAAGTTTTAAAAAAATCAAAAAAACACTAGACAAAACAAAAAAAACATAGTATAATAATTCTTGTCGTTAAGATTTGCACCTTTAGCTCAGATGGTAGAGCAACTGACTCTTAATCAGTGGGCCCAGGGTTCGAGTCCCTGAAGGTGCACCAGATATTTAGAAGCCTTGTAGATTCTACTACAAGGCTTTTGTTTTCTTTATACATAAAAGATGATATAATATAAAAAAGGCTTTTGTTGAAGCATTAAAAATTAAGGAAATCTTTTATTAAACTCATTTTGGAAAGTTTTATATTAAGGAAAACTAGAACTTTCTTATCCATTATAAAAAAAGAATAATAATTGATATAATATGGAAATATATAGTTAAATAAAAGGTTAACTTTTAAGGAGTGAATATTAATGAAGAAAATAATTAATATATTTTTAATATTGATTTTAGTAACTACTTTAGTTACAGGATGTACTAATACGAATGGACAAGATGATATTCAAAAAGATCAAGAAAAAGTTGAAGAAAACAAAAAAGCAGAAGAAGAGATAGAAGTATCTACTAGTATTTCAGACTATTTTCCATTTAAAGAGAATACTCTTTACTCTTATAAAGGTGAGGGAAATGAGTACGCAGAAATGAAGACATATTTTGAGTACATCAGTGATGATAGAGCTCAGCTTAAAACTATGAACCCAGGGACAAATATGGGTACTATACTTGAATATAAAGATGGAGAATTAAGAGAAATATACTCTGAAGGAGAAGTTTATTATACTGAAAATTTACTTGATATTGTAGAAAAACCAGAAAGTTATGAAGTAGTATTAAAAGAACCATTAAAAGTAGGTTCAACCTGGGAATTAAAAGATGGAAAAAAAAGAACTATTACTGGTTTTAATGTAGAAGTAGAAACCCCATATAAGAAGTTAAAAGCTCTAGAAGTTACAACTGAGTTAGGAAACAATATTAAACAGTTAGAATACTATGTACAAGGAATAGGACTTGTAGCAAGTATATACAAGGATGGTGACTATGAGGTAAAGACGCTTCTTGAAGATTTAAAAGAAGATTATGGACTTAATTATGGTGTGAGGTTTTACTATCCGACTTCAACAGATTTAAATATAGCATATACAAATATAGATATTAAATTTAGAACAAATGACAAAGTGGAAGAATTGATTGAAAGAACTTTTAAGAATCCTCCATCATCAAAAGTGGTTTCGCCTATTTCACCAAGTACAAAAATTAATTCTATAGTATTTGACAAAGATAAAGGTATAGTAAGAATAGATTTTTCTAAAGAATTAATTGAAGATATGAATGTTGGAAGTACTCAAGAAACTCAAATTTTAAATAGTATTGTAAATACTTTTGGTAGCTACTATGGAGTAAATAAAGTTTATATATCTACAGATGGAAATCCTTATAGTTCTGGGCATTATGCAATTAGAGAAAATGAATACTTTACTACAGATGATACAAATATAGTTGAATTAAAATAGTATTTAAGAAAATAAAAAGAACAACTTTTTAAAAGTTGTTCTTTTTATTTTAATAATTATTTGCTCGATCTTTTAATTCAAATATCTTAGGAGAATAATTACATAATATTTTAACTAATTTGTTAGTATAGTTATCCCAATTGTGTCTTAATGAAGATTTTATATGCATACTATCTCCTGGATAGAGTTCATACCTTTGATTTTCTAAAAAGACACTTAAAATACCTTCTAATACATAAACAAATTCTTCTCCTTCGTGGGAATAGGGAATAACCTCTTCATGTGTGTAATTTGGAAGTATAGTAATGATAAATGGAGACATGTTTTCTGTTTCTGCATCATTTCCTACATTATGATATATAAATCTAGAATTTTCAATAATGGATAATTTTTGTTCGAAGCTTCGTGTTATTCTATTTTTATTAGTAGAAGGAGGTTCAAAAAAATGACTTAAGCTTACCCCTAAGGCTGTTGCGATATTCTCTAAAGAAGATATGGCAACAGAGGTTAGTCCTCTTTCAAGTTGAGATAAATATCCTATTGATAAATTAGTTTGTTCACTTAGTTCTTTCAGTGTCATTTTTTGTGATGTTCTTAATTCTTTTAGTTTTTCTCCAATTTCTTGACTCATTTTTAACCTCCATTAATAAATACCTACATATTATATACATCTATTATATTACCATTAAAAGGTGTTTAATTCAACAAAAAAATATAATATTTGTAAAAATCATTATAATTTATAAATATTAAAAATGTTACGCAAATTATTCATCTTTGTGAAGAATATAATAATTTTGTATTGAAAAAAATTCAATTCTATATTATACTAAAGTTATAAACTAATATTCAAATTTTTAAAAATACTTAAAAATAACTGAAAATTTTGTATCGTCAAAAAATAAAAGGAGGGAAGTATATATTAATGCCTTGAAGTAAAAGTAGAAATATCAGAAAAAAGTTAATGTTAAGAAAAAAAGCAATATTATATAGGAGGGTAATTATGGGAAAAACTAAAAAGATTATTTCATTAGTTATGAGTGTATTATTGTGTTTAGGCTTACTAGCAGGTTGTGGTAAGGAATCTACAACTGGTGGTGGAAATACTGATAGTGGAGAAGGTAGAGAACAAGTATATAGATTCAGTACTTTAGATGAGCCTACAGGCTTAAATCCAATAACTAATACAACAGAACCTGATTATAGAGTACAAAGAATGATTCTTGAAAGTTTAGTTTATTATGTATCTGATGAAAATGGTGTTGCAACAATAAAGCCAGGAGTTGCTGAAGATTGGTCAATGAATGATGATGGTACTGTATATACTTTTAAGATTAGAGATAATGCTGTATGGAATGATGGAGAACCTATAAAGGCAGATGATTTTGTTTATACATTTAGACAAATGGCTACACCAGCAGTAGGATCTACAAATGCTTGGCTATTTGATGGTATTATTCTTAATTTTTCAGAAGCTCATTATGAAGAAGGAAAAAACCCAGATGATATTGGTGTAAAAGCTGTTGATGAAAAAACAGTTGAATTTACATTGACTAAACCATGTTCATATTTTGTTCAATTGCTTGATCGTGCAAAGCCAATTAGACAAGACAAGTATGAAGAATGGGGAGAAGAATATGGTTCTTCACTAGATAAAATGGTAACTAACGGAATATTTAACGTTGAAACTTGGGAACCAAATGTGAAGATGGTTTTTGTAAAAAATGCTAAGTATTGGGATGCAGAAAGTGTAAAACTTGAAAAGATTAATAGATATATTGTAGAAGAACCATCTGCTGCAGTTCAAGCATTACTTTCTGGAGATACTGATTTTGTAGGAACAACTGATCCTGACTGGCAAGGAAAGATTGAAACTGAAGGAGATAAATATACAAAATTTGAATTAGTAGATAATGCACCTGAATTTTATGGATTTAATTGTTCAAATAAATACTTTAAGAATCCAAAAATAAGACTAGCATTTTCTTTAGCAATAGATAGAGATAAATACAATGAAGACTTAAATCATGGTGCTTCTTCACCACTTTATTCTTTGGTACCAGAGGTTATTAACTGTGGTGAAAATCTATATAAAGACATGATTGATGAAGATATTAATATATTAAAAGATTTGGAAAAAGAATATCCAGATCCAAAGGAACTTTTAATAGAAGGACTTAAAGAAGAAGGACTAGATCCAGATCCATCTAAGATGGAAGTTAGATATGCAACAAGAGGAACTTCTGAATACTCTAAAAAATCAGCAGAGTGGTTGTTACAAGAATGGCAAGAAAAACTAGGTGTTACAATTACTATCGATATGATGGAATGGAATATCATGTGGGATAAGGTTGATGAAGGGGATTATGATATATGTACTGCTGGTTGGTCTCCAGATTACAATGATCCTAGTACACTATTAAGCATCTATGATCCTGTTAATGGATATTTTAATAGCAAAAAATCAGGATGGACGGGTCCTGATGCTGATAAGTATCATGAATTAATAGAAAAGGCATCTTTGAGTACTAATGATAAGGAAAGAGCAGAGTTATTCTATGAAGCAGAAAAGATATTAGTTGGTACAGGAGTTATTTCACCTGTTTATTGTGCAGTAGGAACATACTATAAAGCTAATTATTTAAAAGGCTATGTCTTAAGTCCAAATGCTGGAGTAGATTATACTAAGATATTTATGGAATAAGAATAAATAAATATAGCTTAAATATTTGAATTTGCAAAAAATAAAATTATTGACAAACAAGACATGATTTAATTTATGTCTTGTTTGTCAAAATATAGTATCAGTACATGATGAGGGGTGAAGTTATGTTTAAGTTTATTCTTAAGAGAACGTTTTATGGTTTACTTACTTTATTTTTACTTGTAACAGCAACCTTTTTTTTAATAGCAGGTGCTCCAGGAGACCCTATTGCATCAAAAGTAGGACAAATGCCTGAAAAGGCACAAGCAGTAATCCGTACAAAATATGGTCTTGATAAGCCTGTGGTTGTAAGGTATGGCATATACATGAAAAACCTTCTAACAAAAGGCGATTTTGGAGAATCTATAGTATATACTGGAAAATCCGTAAACGATATCATTAAGAAAAATGCTCCAATTTCAGCGAAGATAGGTATTATTGCTTTGGCTCTTCAAATTACCATAGGTGTTTTATTGGGGTTAATATCAGCTATTAATAGGGGTAAGGTACCTGATCATGTGATAAGAGTTCTTGTAGTGTTGGCTATATGCGTACCAAGTTTTGTATTTGCTGCACTGCTTCAATACTTTTTAGCTTTTAAGTGGAGATTAGCTCCTGTATTTGGTTGGGGTGAGTTGAAGCATTATATCTTACCTGTATTAGCATATGCTATTGGTGGTATTGCAAGTTATACAAAATTCATGAGAAGCAGTACACTTTCTGTAATCAATGAAGATTATATTCTTACTGCAAAGGCAAAAGGATGTAAAAAGAGAAGAGTTATTGGAAAGCATGTTATGAGGAATTCTATGATTCCTATTGTTACTATGACTGGTCCTGCAATTGCAGGTATATTTGCAGGTTCTTTTGTAATTGAGAGGATATTCTCAATACCAGGTCTTGGCTCTTACTATGTTAATGCTGTTACAAATAATGATTATACTATGATATTAGGATTTACTATATTTTTTGCAGCATTGTATGTTTTGTCATTGATTATTGTAGATATCATGTATGGAATTGTTGATCCGAGGATTAGAATTGCAAGTTCTGAAGATTAATGATTATAAAAGGTAAGCTTTGTAGATTACCCTGAAAAAGTAAGGGAGGTAGTAACATGGATATTATAAATGACAATATAGATGTATCCGAAGACGAGGTAGTTTTAACAGATGATATGTTTGAAAGAGTGGGTACTGAAGGACTATCTTCTGAAAAACTAAACAAGCCTTCGATAACATATTGGGCTGATGTATGGAGAAGATTTAAAGAAAATAAATTAGCTATAGTAGGGTTGATTTTATTAGTAGCAGTAATTGTTACTTTATATTTAGGACCTACAATTTCAGGCAAAGACTATCAATATATGGATTCTTCTGTGAAAAACTTAAAACCAAATTCTGAATATTGGTTTGGTACAGATGATATGGGTAGAGATATTTTTACAAGAGTATGTGTAGGTGGAAGAATCTCTATATTAATAGGTCTTCTTTGTACACTTGTAATGTTTGTTATAGGAGCACTTTTAGGTGTAATTGCAGGTTTAAAAGGTGGCTGGGTAGACAATCTTATAATGAGAGTGTGTGAGTTTATTGGAAATCTACCGTATTTAATTATTGTTATAATACTAACATTAGTCATGGGAAGAAGTATTTTTTCCTTAGTGTTTGCAATGAGTATCACCTCTTGGGTTGGTACTACTCGTATGGTTAGAGGTCAAGTGCTACAAATAAAAGAAAATGATTATATAGAAGCTGCAGTTGCATTGGGTGCGGATATGAATAGAATTATTTTTAAGCATCTCTTGCCAAATGTATTGGGAATTATAATGGTTGATGTCACAATGTCAGTACCAGGGTTTATTTTTGGGGAGGCATTCCTTAGCTACATAGGCATAGGAGTTAGACCACCTGAAGTTAGTTGGGGATCATTAGCTTCAGCGGGACAGTTGAGATTGATGTTTTATCCTCATGAATTATTTTTCCCATGTTTAATGATTGTTATTACTACATTATCGTTTCATTTAATTGGTGATGGTCTTTCGGATGCATTAGATCCAAAATTGAGGGAGTAGGTGAAATTATATGATTAGTGAAAGAATCTTAGAAATCAAAAATTTAAATGTCTCATTTAAGACTTACGCAGGAATTGTAAAAGCCGTTAGAGGTGTTGATTTTTATTTAGATAAAGGTGAAACACTTGCTATTGTTGGAGAATCTGGTTGCGGTAAGACTGTTACTTCTAAGGCGATTATGGGATTATTACCAAGTTCTCAGACGATAATTGATAGAGAAAATTCAGAAGTTAATTTTAAAGGGACAAATCTTCTTCAATTAAGTGAATCACAGATGGTTAAGGTTAGAGGTAGAGAAATTTCTATGATATTTCAGGATCCTATGACATCCTTAAATCCTACTATGAAAATAGGTAAGCAAATTGCTGAGAGTATTATCATTCATGAGAATGTATCAGCAAGTGAAGCTCAATCACGTGCACTTAGAATGTTGGAACTTGTTAAAATGCCAAATGCTAAGGAAAGATTAAATCAATATCCCCATGAGTTTTCTGGTGGGATGCGCCAAAGAGTAATGATTGCAATTGCTCTTGCATGCAATCCTAATATTTTAATTGCAGATGAACCAACAACTGCACTAGATGTAACTATTCAAGCGCAGATTATGGATTTGATAGATGATTTGAAGAAAGAGTTGGATACAGGTGTAATTTTAATAACTCATGATTTAGGTGTAGTGGCTAGTGTTGCAGATAGAATACAAGTAATGTATGCTGGTAAAATAGTTGAAAAAGGAACAAAAGATGAAATATTTTATAGTCCAAAACATCCATATACTTTTGCACTTTTAAAATCTGTACCAAAACTACATGTGCATGAGAAAGAAAAATTATATTCCTTAGCAGGAACTCCTCCAGATTTAATAAATCCACCAATTGGTTGTCCCTTTGCTGCAAGATGTAAGTATGGAATGAAAATATGTAGGGTGAAATATCCTATGACAACAACTTTTGGAGAGAATCATGAATCTTACTGCTGGTTACACCACGAAAAAGCAGATGCTAGTGATGTTCCGGAGTTATTGCTACAAAGGGGTGAATTAAATGGATAACAATGGAGTATTAGTTCAAGTTAACAATTTGAAAAAGTACTATAAAGCTGGAAGAAATGCAACAGTAAAAGCTGTTGATGACATAAGCTTTAATATTCATAGAGGTGAAACATTAGGGCTTGTTGGAGAATCAGGTTGTGGAAAAACAACTTGTGGAAAGACTATATTGGGCTTATACGGGGCTACAGATGGAGAAGTTTTGTACGATGGTATAAACATTCACAAACTCAGTTCAAAAGAGAAAAAGGAATTTAGGAAAAGGGCTCAAATTATATTTCAAGATCCATATTCTTCTTTGAATCCAAGAATGACGGTTGAAGATATTATTGGTGAGGGTATCGATATACATCACCTTTATAAAGGAAAAGAAAGAAAGGATAAAATCTTTGAATTACTTGATACAGTTGGATTAAATAAAGAACATGCTTCTAGATTTCCTCATGAGTTTTCTGGTGGTCAAAGACAGAGAATTGGAATTGCTAGGGCATTAGCTATAGAACCTGAGTTTATAGTTTGTGATGAGCCAATTTCGGCTCTAGATGTTTCAATCCAAGCACAAGTAGTTAATCTTTTGATGGAATTACAAAAAAAGAAAAACTTAACATATTTATTTATAGCTCATGATTTATCAATGGTAAAATATATCTCTGATAGGGTTGGGGTAATGTATCTAGGGCATATAGCTGAACTTGCAGAAAGTGAAGAACTCTATAGAAATCCATTACACCCATATACTAAGGCGTTATTGTCATCTATACCAATACCTGATCCTAAAGAAGAAAGAAAGAAAAAAAGAATACCAATAGAGGGTGAAATTCCAAGTCCTATTAATCCACCTCCAGGTTGTAAATTTGAGTCTAGATGCAAGGTGGCGAAAGAAATTTGTAAAAAACAAATGCCCGAACTTCTTGAAGTTGAAAATGGACATTTTGTTGCATGTCATTTAATTCATAAATAGCATAATTTAAATTTTAAATCTTTAAATTTGATTATTATATAATTTAATAATATATTAGTGTAAACACTAACCTTAGAACAGTATTGAAAAAAAGATACTGTTCTACCCCTTATTTCTAAGATATTTTTAAAAATAAAGCACATAAATTGTGCTTTATTTTATTTGGTCATTTTACACAAGAATGAAAATTCATATATATGAAAATTATTGAAATATTTTTAAATATAATATATAATGTACTTAAATAATATTACATAACTTAAAAAGAGGTGATCTCTTGGCTGAAGGTTATATTTTTAATATACAGAGATTTTCTATTCATGATGGTCCGGGAATTAGAACTACTGTTTTCTTTAAAGGTTGTCCACTTAATTGCTGGTGGTGTCACAATCCAGAAGGACAAATCTTAGATAGAGAATTACTTGTTTTCAATAATAGATGTATAGGCTGTGGAAATTGTGCTAAAGTTTGTGATAGAAAAGCTTTATCAATTAAAGATGGAAAAGCTGTACTTGACAGGGAAAAATGTGATTTGTGTGGTAAATGTGTAGAGAATTGCTCTACTAAAGGATTGGAATTTGCTGGGGAATTAGTTACTGATGAATGGCTACTTAAAGAAGTAAAAAAGGATATTATTTTTTTTGATGAATCTGGTGGAGGGGTAACTATTTCAGGTGGAGAACCTTTAATGCAGTTTGAATTTTTATTAAGCATGATAAAATTCTTAAATAAAGAAGGTATTAATGTAACTGTTGATACATCTGGATATGGAGAATGGGATAAATTCAAACAATTAGTGGATTATGTAGATTTATTTTTATATGATATTAAACTTATAGATAATGAAAAACACAAAAAGTATATGGGGGTATCAAATGAAATTATACTTAAAAATATGCAAAAGCTTGTTAATGAAAAAACAAAGATTGCTCCAAGAATCCCACTAATACCTGGAGTAAATGACGGTATAGAGGATATAAAACAGTTTGCGGAGTTTTTAGCTAGTCTTGGATTTAGGGAAGTTAATATTCTTCCGTATCATGATTTTGGAAGACAAAAATATATTAGGACAGGGAAAGAATATAAGATTCAAGAAAAACTAATTTTATCTGAAGAGAAAAAATCATTAGTAACTGAAGAATTTTTTAAAAAAGGAATAAATATTATCATGGGAGGGGGAATCAAGTAAATGAATGAAAGAGTTAGATTATTGAGGGAAAATAGTCTTAATGCACAACCCTTTATGTCAATTGAAAGGGCAAAAATTGTGACAGATACTTATAAAGAGTATTATGGAAAAGTTTCTACTCCTGTTTTGAGAGCTTTAACATTTAAGGCTATAATGGAGAAGAAAGCTATATTTATTAATGAGGGTGAGTTAATAGTAGGAGAAAGAGGAGAAAAACCTAAGGGAACTCCAACTTATCCAGAAGTATGTTGTCATACATTAGAAGATCTTAAGATGATTAAAGATAGGGAAAAAATATTTTTTCAAGTATCGGAAGAAGTAGCCAATATTCAAAAAGAGGAAATAATACCTTTTTGGAGTGGTAAAAGTATAAGAGAAAAAATATTTGACCAAATGACTGATGAGTGGAAAGATTGTTATTTTGCAGGGGTATTTACAGAGTTTATGGAGCAAAGATCACCAGGGCATACTGCTGGAGATGGGAAAATATACGAAAAAGGATTTTTGAATTTTAAAGAAGAGATAAAAGAAAGTTTATCAAACATTGATTATTTTAATGACGATAGTGCTTATGAAAAACAAGAACAATTGAAAGCTATGCTCATATGCTGTGATGCAATAATCGAATATGGGAAGAGATATAGTGAGGCAGCAAAAACTTTAGCTGAAAAGGAATCTAATGCAAAGAGAAAAGAAGAATTACTTAAGATAAGTGAGATATGCTCACATGTACCTGCTAACAAACCAAAAACTTTCTGGGAAGCTCTTCAAATGTATTGGTTTGTCCATGTTGGAGTAATCACTGAACTAAATCCTTGGGATGCTTTTAATCCAGGAAGATTAGACCAACATATATATCCTTTCTACAAAAAAGACATTGAAGAAGGTAGAATCACGGAAGAAGAAGCAAAGGAATTGTTACAATGTTTTTGGGTTAAGTTCAACAACCACCCAGCACCTCCAAAGGTAGGAGTTACTTTGAAGGAAAGTGGTACTTATACAGATTTTGCTAATATAAATAGTGGAGGATTAAAGGCTGATGGTTCAGATGGTGTTAATGATGTAACATATATGGTCTTAGATGTTATAGATGAAATGAGACTATTACAACCTAGTTCAAATATTCAATTGAGTCAAAAGAATCCAGATAGATTCTTAAAAAGAGCTCTTCATATTATCAAAAAAGGTTGGGGTCAACCATCTATATTTAATGCAGATGCAGTAGTAGAAGAATTATTAAGACAAGGAAAGTCTATAGAAGATGCTAGATGTGGTGGGAATAGTGGATGTGTTGAAACTGGAGCTTTTGGAAAAGAAGCATATATATTGACAGGATATTTTAATCTAAACAAAGTATTAGAAATAACATTGCATAATGGAGTTGATCCTGTTACTTCAAAGAAACTGGGGATTGAAACTGGAGATCCAAGAGAATTTAAAAATTTTGAAGAATTAATGAAAGCTTTTGAAAAACAATTGAATTATTTTATAAATATAAAAATTAGAGGAAACAATATTATTGAAAAAATATATCAAAAATATATGCCTTGTCCATTCTTATCAATAATAATTGATGATTGTATAAAGAAAGGGATGGATTACAATGCTGGTGGTGCAAGATATAATACTAGCTACATTCAAGGGGTAGGAATAGGAACTATAACGGATACTTTAGCATCTATTAAGCAGAATGTTTATGATGAAAAATATATATCTATGGATAAATTGCTAGAAGTTCTAGATGTAGATTTTGTAGGATATGAAGATATAAGAAGTAGATTTATAAATCATACTCCTAAGTATGGTAATGATGATGATTATGCAGATGATATAATGAAAGCAGTATTTGATATGTTTTATGAATCTGTAAATGGCAGAGTGAATATGAAGGGCGGGCAATATAGAATTAATATGCTTCCTACTACATGTCATGTTTATTTTGGTTCAGTTTTAGGAGCAACTGCAGATGGTAGAAAAGCTAAGGAACCACTATCTGAAGGTATTTCTCCAGTACAGGGACGAGATCAATATGGTCCTACAGCAGTTATTAAATCAGCTTCAAAAATGGATCATATAAAAACTGGTGGTACACTTCTAAATCAAAAGTTCACACCTAGATTACTAGAGGATGAACAAGGAATAGACAATTTGTTGCATTTAGTTAGAGCATATTTCAAGATGGGTGGCCATCATATTCAATTTAATGTAGTAAATGCTGAAACCTTAAAGGAAGCACAAAAGTATCCTGAAAAGTACAAGGATTTAATTGTAAGAGTAGCGGGATATAGTGATTATTTCTGTGATTTAAATACAGAGTTACAAAATGAGATTATTAATCGTACAGAACATGACAGTTTTTAATACAATTGGAGGTGTTTTGATGTCAAGAATAGATGCATTAAAAAGTGTAATGGACGAAAATAATATTGACGGTCTTTTTTTAGTTACTGTACCAAATGTAAGGTATATAAGTAGATTTACTGGTTCTGATTCTTTTGTATTTATTACAAGTAAGAACAATTATTTTATTACAGATTCTAGATATACAGAACAAGCAGAAGCTCAATGTGATGGTTTTGATGTTATAAGATATGGTTCAAATTCACCTTGGAAGCCACTTATGGAAACATTAAATGATTTGGCAAAAAAAGATGTGGTTAACAGAATAGGATTTGAAAAGGAATATATGACTTTTGGTATGTATGAGAATATGGCTAAAAATGTTCAAAATATAGAATTGGTACCAACTTCTTATTTAGTTGAAGGACTAAGAAATACTAAGGATGAAGAAGAAATAAGCCTTATAAAGAAGGCATCAGAAATAGCTGATGAAGCGTATTCACATATACTTAAACAAATAAAAGTTGGGATGACAGAAATAGATTTAGCATTAGAACTTGACTATCAGATGAGGAGATTAGGAGCTGAAGATGTAAGTTTTGATACAATATTTATATCTGGCAAGAAGACATCACTTCCTCATGGTCAACCTTCTGATAAGGTCATTTGTCATGGGGATCTTGTAACAATGGATTTTGGAGCACTATATAAAGGATATCATTCTGATATGACTAGAACCGTTGTTGTTGGTGAAGTTAATGAGGAACAACTTAAGATTTATAATCTAGTTAAGAAAGCTCAACAAATAGGATTAGATACAGTAAGAGCAGGTATTACTGGTGAGGATGTAGATAAAGCGGTAAGAGAGTCTATGGGTGAGTATAATAAGTATTTTGGGCATGGATTAGGTCATGGTTTAGGACTTGAACTTCATGAACCACCTTTTATGGGAGCAAATTGTACTACAGTTCTTAAGGAAAACTTTGTTGTAACTGTTGAACCTGGAATATACATTCCAGGGTGGGGCGGTGTAAGGATAGAAGATACAGTGGTTATAAAAGAAGATGGAATAGATATAATTACACATTCAACTAAAGAACTTATTACAATATAGTGATTTTAACAAAACCTCAGGCTAAAGCCTGAGGTTTTGCTAACCTTCTTCCTTGTTGCTGTCTTTGCTGCTTTTTTGTTTTTTATTAGAACCTTTTTTGTTGTTCTTATCTTTTGCCACTTTTTGCACTCCCTTCTTAAAAATGTTCAATCCTCATAATATAGTATTTCTATTTTTATAAAAATTAACAATAAAATTGAGATTAATTTATAAATAGTGTAAACTATTATTAATTAGATAAGAGAGGTGTTAATATGTTTTTACAATCCTACAGTATTCCAGTTAAAGATGTAATGAGTAGTGATTTTTTTAAAATGAATAAAAAAGAAAACTTAGATGTTGCAGTCAAGTATTTATTTCACAATATAAAAAAAGAAATAATAGTATATGATGATAAAAACATTTGTGGAATAGTCACTATGTCAGATATTAAAAAAGTAATGGGTGAAGATTTTTCAAAAGTATCACTAGATAGGATTATGTCAAGAGATATTATTTCAGTTGATTCGAATGAATGTATTTTTAATTGTAGAAGCATAATGATTAAAAATAATATTGGAAGACTTTTGGTCTTGGACAATGGAGTAGTTGTAGGTATTTTAAGGGAAGAACATATTGGAGATTATTTTTACAAAGGCGTTGAAGAAGCAGAATTAGCAATAAAACATATATTTGATAATATTCATGAGGCGGTATGTGTTGTTGATAGTAAGGGGAGAATAGTAATATGGAACAAAAATGCAGAAAAACTTTATGGTTTTAGTGAAACTGAACTTAAGGGAAAACCATTAGAAAAATATTTTCCAAATGCTATGGATTTAAAGGTTTCTGATACAAAAGAGGGTGTCAAAAACATCTATCACTCTCCAAAAGAAGGATATCATGTAATAATAAGTGCTTCACCTATTATTATAGATGGAAAGCTATATGGAGTAGTAAGTACAGAAAAAGATATAAGTGAAGTTGAAGAGTTACAAAATGAATTGAATAAGGCAAGGCAACAGTTAGAGATATTAGAAAGACAGATAAAAGGCTATTCCAAAGAACCATTTAAAAAAATAATAGGAAGCAGCAATAAGATTCAAGAAAAGATTAATATTTCTAAACAGATAGCCCCTTCAAATGTTTCTGTACTTATTACAGGAGAAAGTGGTACTGGTAAAGAAGAATTTGCAAGAGCAATACATTTTTGCAGCGGTTTAAGTGGCAATTTTGTCCCAGTAAACTGTAGTGCTATACCTTATGAATTATTTGAAAGTGAGTTCTTTGGATATACTAGGGGAGCTTTTACTGGAGCAAATAGGGAAGGTAAAAGTGGTTTTTTTGAATTAGCCAATGAAGGGACTCTTTTTTTAGATGAAATAGGTGATTTGCCATTATCTATGCAAGGAAAACTACTAAGAGTATTACAAGATAAAAAGATAAGAAAGGTAGGAGGAGAAAAGCATATACCTTTAAATGTCAGAATTATTTCTGCTACTAATAAAGATTTACTTGAGATGGTGAGAGAAGAAACATTTAGGGAAGACCTTTTTTATAGAATAAATGTAGTGGAAATCAAATTGCCACCATTAAGAGAAAGAAAGGAAGATATTGTTCCTTTAGTAGATTATTTTTTAAAAGAATTTTGTAGAGAAAATAACAAACCAATACCTATAATTGAAAGCAATGTTGTGGAAATATTAGTTGAAAATGAGTGGAAAGGAAATATAAGAGAATTAAAAAATGTTGTAGAACACATGGCTATAATGTGTAATAATGGGGTTATTTCATTGGAACATCTACCAAAATATATAATTAAGAGGGATTTTAGTGATTTTTATAATTATAATGTAGATGGTTTTGATTTAAATGAATCATTAGCTAAATTTGAATTAAATATTATAAAAAAAGCATTGGAAATTTCAAATGGTAACAAAAAAGAAGCATCTATACTCTTGAATATACCTAGGACTACACTTCATTCTAAACTTAAAAAATATGGAATAGATAATTAATTGATTTAATAAAAAAATATGTTAGAATAATAGAGGGGATTGTGTAAAATTTAAAAATATTGTTTTTAAAAGTCGCAAAAAGTAGAAAGTGAGTCTAAAAACAGGCTAATGACTTTATTTAGTCAGAAGTTTTGTCTTGAAGATTTAAGTATTTAAAGCTAAAAAACACAAAAAAGGACTAGAAATAGTCATATCCAAATGTTTTAGTTCCTGAAAAGGTCTTAATAATCTATGTTTCAGGGACTATTTCTTTGGCATGAAATTTGCAACTATTAATAAACGAATGGTGATATAATATTTAAGCATGTTATTAATATAACAAAATATAGATTGGAGGGATAATATGTCAATAACAATGGAAACAGCTATGGAGCATAAGAATTCTTATGCAGTTACTTGCTGTAGATTTGAAGAAGGAACTATTATTAGTCCTGCAAATTTGGAAGATCCAAATTTAATTCCAGACTTAGAAGACTCTGGACTTGTAACAATACCAGAAAATGCCCTTAAGATTGGGCAGGTATTGGGAGCAAAACTTTTAAAAACAATAGATTCACTTACCCCCCTAACAGAAGATTTATTGGAAGGAATAACTGAAATTGAAAGTGAAGAAGGAAGTAAGGAAGTAGAAGAAAAATCACCAGAAAAAGAAACTAAAGTTGCAAACACAAATAGTCAAGAAGAAATTAGTGTTGGAAACATTAAAATTCATATAGGAGAAGGTAAGGATATAGATATTGAAATCCCTTATCCTATGATGGGAGAAGGCTTTGCTGAAAATGTGGAAGCAATAGAAATGCCACAAGTAGAAAGTAAAAGTGAAGAGGTTGTTCAAGAAGAAAAAGAATTAAGAAAACTTCAAAGAAAGTACTTCAAGATTGATGAAGTAAAATTTGGAGAAGAAACTAAAATAGATGGAACAACTCTTTATATAAGAGAAGATATCTGTGATGACGCTGTAAAAACACAAGATTTAGTAGTAAGTATGACTTTAGATATCATAACACCTGAAAGATACAATGAATATTCAGATACTATAATGGATGTTCAGCCTATAGCTACAAAAGAAGATGGAGAAGTAGGTTCAGGAGTAACTAGAGTTATAGATGGAGCAATTGTCATGGTAACAGGAACAGATGTAAATGGTGTACAAATAGGTGAGTTTGGTTCATCTGAAGGTATACTTGAAGAAAATATCATGTGGAGTAGACCTGGTTCACCAGAAATGGGAGAAATATTCATAAAGACAAATGTAATAATAAAAGCTGGTAAGAACATGGAAAGACCAGGACCTATGGCTGCTCACAAAGCTACTGACTTTATTACACAAGAAATTAGAGAAGCTTTGAAGAAAGCTGATGAAAGTTTAGTTGTAAGAAATGAAGAATTTGTTCAAAAGAGAAGACCTGGCAAGAAGAAAGTAGTTATAGTTAAAGAAATAATGGGTCAAGGTGCTATGCATGATAACTATATACTTCCTCAAGAACCTGTAGGAGTAATAGGTGCTAAGGCAAATGTTGACTTAGGTAATGTGCCTGTAGTAGTATCACCATTACAAGTATTAGATGGATGTATTCATGCATTAACTTGTATAGGGCCAGCTTCAAAAGAAACTTCAAGACATTATTTTAGAGAACCATTAGTATTAGAAGCAATGCAAGATGATGAAATAGATTTAGCAGGTGTAGTATTTGTAGGTTCACCTCAAGCAAATACTGAGAAATTCTATGTATCTAAACTTCTTGGCATGACAATTGAAGCAATGGATGTTGATGGAGCTATAGTTACAACAGAAGGCTTTGGAAACAATCACGTTGATTTTGCTAGCCATATAGAAGAAATAGGTATGAGAGATGTATCAGTAGTTGGAATGACATTCTCAGCAGTTCAAGGACAACTTGTTGTAGGAAACAAATATATGGATGCTATGGTTGATAATAACAAGTCAAGACAAGGTATTGAAAATGAAGTATTAGGTAATAACTGTCTATGCCATGAAGATGCTATAAGAGCTTTAAGTATGTTAAAAACTAAGATGGCTGGAGAAGAAGTAGTAGCTCCAGAAAGAAAGTTCAATCCTGAAGTTAAGAAAAACAATATAAAATTAATCGAAGAACAAACAGGTAGAAAGATAGAGCTTGCTAAAAATGAAACTTCTCTAAAAATGAGTGAAAAGAGAAGAAGAAAATATGAAAAAGACCTTGATGGTGAAAAATAATGGATAAACTTAAATATATTTCTTCAGAAAGATATTATGAAGGTATAATAATAGAAGTAACTGATGGATCTGTAGTTATTGATTTTAAGGGAAGAATGGGACAGCTAAGGGTTCCTAAAAGAATGGTCATCAGTGAAAATAATCTCAAGGAAGGACAGATAGTAGGATTTTTAATGACTTATCCTGAGGTTATTGATGAAGAAATAAATGAGCATTATTTATATGGAAAAAGACAACTTCAAAAAAGAATTGATAACGGTAGTGAATTATAAGGAGGGATAATGATGGGTCTTACAGTGATAAAAGGTATTCAATCTGAGATATATGTACCTATTACACCACAACCTGTGTGGACTCCAGTAACTAAACCATTAAATGAAATGGTTATTGCTATAGCTACAGCAGCAGGTGTGCATTTAAAATCTGATGAAAGATTTAATTTATCAGGAGATACTTCCTACAGAATTATTCCTGGTGACGTAAAATCAGAAGATTTAATGGTATCTCATGGTGGATACGATAATAGTGATGTAAACAAAGATATAAATTGTATGTTCCCTATAGATAGACTTAGAGAGCTAGCTGATGAAGGATTTATAAAAGGTGTAGCTCCGAAACACATAGGTTTCATGGGTGGCGGTGGAGACGTTCAATACTTCATCGAACATACAGGACCTGAAATAGCTAAAATTTTAAAGGAAGAAGGAGTAGACGGAGTAATAATGACAGGAGGGTGAGGTACTTGTCACCGCTCTGCCGTGCTTGTGCAGAGAGCGATTGAGGAAGCAGGAATACCAACTATAATTATTGCTGCTCTTCCTCCTGTTGTAAGACAAACTGGTACACCAAGATGTACAGCTCCATTAGTACCAATGGGAGCTAATGCTGGAGAACCTAACAATATACCAATGCAAACAGGAATAGTTAAAGATACATTAAAGCAATTAGTAGAAATAGAGACTCCTGGAAGGATAATAACTTTACCTTACGAATATGTAGCTAAGGTATAGGAGGGTATATCATGGAATTTGTTAAGAGCATCAATGTTGTTGACACTCATACAATGGGAGAGCCTACTAGAATTCTAGTAGGTGGTCTCCCTGTAATACCTGGTAACAGCATGCCAGAGAAAAAGAAATACTTAGAAGAAAATATGGACCATATAAGGACCATGTTAATGCATGAACCAAGAGGTCATAAGGACATGTTTGGTGCTATAATCACCCAACCAACTTGTTCAGATGCTGATATAGGTGTTATATTTATGGATGGTGGAGGCTACTTAAATATGTGTGGACATGGTTCTATAGGTGTATCTACTATGTTAGTGGAAACTGGCATGGTTGAAAAGGTAGAACCTGTGACAGAAATAGTATTAGAAGCTCCAGCAGGACTTATAAAGGCTAGAGTAGAAGTAGAAAATGGAAAAGTTAAAGGTACTTCTATAACTAATGTTCCATCATTCCTATACAAAGAAGACCTAGAAATTGAAGTACCTAATGTAGGAAAAGTAAAATTAGATATCTCCTTTGGAGGAAGTTTTTTTGCATTAGTTAATGCAAAAGAATTGGGAATGAAGGTAGATTTAGAAAATGTTAATGAATTAGTAGATGTTGGAATGGCTATAAGAGATATATTAAACAGAGATGTTAATATATTACATCCAGAAAAGCCTCATATAAAAACAATTGACTTAGTAGAAATATATGACTTACCTTCAACTAAAGGAGCAGATTTAAAAAATGTGGTAATATTTGGAATGGGACAGGTTGACCGTTCTCCTTGTGGTACTGGAACCAGTGCAAAATTAGCAACACTATATGCTAAAGGGAAAATCGGTATAGATGAACCATTTGTATATGAAAGTATTACTGGAACTACATTTAGAGGAAGAGTTTTAGAAGAAACAAAAATAGGAGAATATCCTGGAATTGTTCCTGAAATTACGGGAAGAGCATATATTACAGGATTTAATCAAATTGTAGTTGATCCAGATGATCCATTTAAAGATGGTTTTTCATTATAAAAATATAGAACGACAAGAGTCGTTCTATATTTTTTTGTTAAAGTTAAAGTTCAACTTTAACCCTAAATTGGCTATTTTTACAGTTCTAAGGAGGTTAATGTAATACATTAACTAATATACATTAGCTTATTCTTTAAACATTTCTTCAAGTTCAAATAAGAACCTAGAAGGCTCCACTATTTTATCATTTCTATATTTAATCGTTATAAGATCTAATACTTCTTTAGCTCTAGTCATTCCAACATAAAAAAGTCTTCTTTCTTCTTCTAAAGCTTCAAATTTACCTTTATTAAAAGCTTCAATACTATTAGAAATTGGAAAATCTCCATCAATTAAATCTACCATATATACATTTTTGAATTCTAGTCCCTTTGCAGAGTGAATTGTAGTTAAAGTTATACCATTTATTTCCTTAGCAGATTGACTAATCAAATAATCTAAATATTTAAGGCGACCTAAAAATTCATTTATATCTTCTGTATTCTCTGCAATCATTTTTAAATCAAACAGTATTGTTTTAAGTGAATCATAAGTATATCCAAATTTAATAGAGTTTTCTTTAAGATATCTTTCGTATTTCAAATTGCTTTCTATAAACTCAATTGAATCTTTTGGATTTAGCTTTGCTAAATATTTAAAGTCTCTTTTTAATTCATTATATAATTTTACATAGTCCTCATTTAATCTAGGATATTTAAGGAGTCTATCAAATACAGACATATTGTAATCTAAAGTTTTTGCAAAACTAACATACTTTTTAAATGTAAATCCTCTCATCTTGTAGTAGATATTTTCAAAGGTCTGTATATTTGTATCATCATATGCAAGCTTTAAAAACTCAACTATATCTTTTACTATCCATTGATTGTAGTAGTTAATCTTTTTATCTCTTATGTAAAAAGGGATATCATTTTTTGCTAAGTACTCTATAAGACCTAATGCAGAGATATTATTTCTGTATAGAATTGCTGTATTTGAATAGTCATTGTATTTTTTAAATTCACCTATCAAATATTCATATTGATCTAGTACTGTTTCAGCTCTAATTATTTGAATAGGTTTTAAGATTTTATTTTTAGTGAATAAATTTTTATTATATCTTAAGGTATTTTGCTTTATAAATTTGTTACATACATTTACTATATTTTTAGACGAGCGGTAGTTTTCTTCCATGTAAAATAGCTTAGCATTTGGATAATCCTTATCAAAATTAAGAAGCCCCTTAGGAAAAGCTCCTCTAAACCCATATATCGATTGGTCATCATCTGCAACAATGAATAGATTGTTATTAGGGGCAGCAACAGTTTTTATTATTTCTAATTGAAGTTTTGATGTGTCTTGTCCTTCATCTACTTGTATATATGAGTATCTGCTCCTATATTTATTGAGCAAATATCTATCTTCTTTTAGTATTCTATATGTAAATAAGAGCATATCATCAAAGTCTAATAGGTAGTATTTTGACTTATAGCCTTCATATGCAGTATATATTTCTTTGAAATTTTTGATATCAATTTTATTTTCTTCTAAGAAATCATCTATTGTATACATCATGTTTTTTATATATCCAATGGTATTTACAATGCCTTCTAGATTTTCTTCAGTTATATATTCTCCATTTAAATCATAATAGATTTTTTTTAGGAGTTTATTTTTATTTATATATTGATTTTGACCTTCAATTAATGTGTATTTGATATTTTTTCTAAAGGCATATTCTCTTAATATGGTGTATGAAAAACTATGAATAGTAGAAAATTTTATAGATTGAAAACAAGTAGAGCCAAACATACTATTAAATCTTTCTCTCATGTCATTAGCTGAAGCTCTACTGAAAGTTATAGAGAGAATTTCGTTTGGCTTAACATTATACGTTTTAATTAAGTTTCGTGTTCTTTGAATCAGAACAGTAGTTTTTCCTGCCCCTGGTACAGCTAATACCAAAGCTGGACCATCTTTATGAAGGGATGCTTTTAGTTGATTTTTATTTAATTCAATTTTCATATTATCACCTTTTTGATTGTATCATATTATTATTTCATTAACAATAATGGAGGCAATGAGTCAGGTGACCGTCCCCTGACTCACATAAATATTGATTAATAAAAACATCTTGACATTTATATTTTTGTGAACTATACTGATTATAGTGTACTAATACAACTAATACACACGGTACACGTGGAGGTGATAAAGTGTTAATTATAGATGCTACAAGTAGTACTCCAATATACGAACAGATTATTGATGAAGTGAAGGAAGGAATTTTGAAAGGAATAATAGAACCTGGAGAAAAACTACCTTCTGTTAGAGAACTTGCAAAGATGTTGACTTTAAATCCTAATACTATACAAAAAGCTTATCAAGAGCTAGAAAGACAAAAGGTGACAGTTACTATTAGAGGTAGAGGTACTTTTGTTTCAGAGGATTATCAGCCAAGAAAGGATGAGGAAAGATTAATGGAAGTATCAGAACTGTTTAAAAAAGGAATAGTTGAAGCCTATTATATGGGGCTTACAAAAGAAGATATATGTAATTTGATTGAAAAATTGATAAGTGAATTAGAGGGGGTGGAGAAAGATGATTAAAGCTGAAAATATAGATAAGTACTTAGGTGGAGTGAAAATATTAGACAATGTAAATCTAGAGGTAAAGAAGGGTTCTATCTATGGCCTTATTGGTCCAAATGGAGCAGGAAAAACTACACTTATTAAGTGTTTAGTAGGGATTTATAAACCTGAAAGTGGAAGCGCAATTATAACTGGTGAAAATATAATAGAGAATACTAAAGTTAAATCTAGGATAGGATATGTTTCTGATTACCAATACTTTTATCCAAATTTTAAAATCGCTGAGATGAAAGAGTTTTATAAAAACACTTATCCTATGTGGAATGAAGAAAGATATCAAAATTTAAAGAAACTATTTAAGTTAGATGAAAATAAAAAAATTAGGCATTTATCTAAGGGAATGAAAACTCAAGTTTCGTTATTATTAAATTTATCTATAATGCCAAATGTACTTATATTAGATGAGCCAACATCAGGACTTGACCCAGTTATCAAAAGAGAAGTACTTAATCTTTTGGTAGAGGAAGTTAGTATGAATGAAACTACAATACTTATTTCTACTCACAATTTAGGTGAACTTGAACGTATTTGTGACCATATAGGAATAATTTATAATGGAAAAATACTTGCAGAAGAAAATATAGATGAGCTAAAGACTAAGGTTAGAAAAATTCAGGTAGCATTTAAAGACAGTATACCTGAGGAAATAGTTAATTGCAAGGCTCTTTTAAGTATAGAAAACAAAGGAAAGGTATATCAAATAATTACTAATGATAATATTGATGAATTTATAGAATTGATTAAAAAGCATAATCCAATATTACTTGAAACTATAGATATGTCCTTAGAAGAAATATTTATATATAAGATGGGAGGGGAAGGATATGTATTTGAAGACATTACCCTTTAATAAATCTCTATTTAAGAAGGATTTAAAGATGATTATGCCAATTATTATTATTGTTGCTATAATCATGTTCTTTGTAACCACATTACCTATAACTACAGCATATCAAAGATATAAAGATGAAATTGCATTTTATGAAAGTGAAGGTTATGAGTATAATGAAGATGAAATACTGGAAAGCCGTATACGTGATGTAAATTATCAATTAGAAGATGTAAATGAATTTTATCCAATTATCGTAATAGTTGTTCCAGTTGTTGTTGCAGCAATATTGTTTGGAGAAGAAAAGAGGAGAAAGACATTTGAAGTATTGTCTACAATGCCTTTTACCAGATATGAAATATTTTTTAGCAAATTATTGGTAGCACTAGTAGCTATAGTTTTTCCATTTTTACTAAATGGTTTAATAATGCTTTTAGCATTAGTTTTAAATTCAAATTTGAGGATATTTTATTCAGCAATACAAGTGTTAACTTGGATTATTAAATTTATTTATTATCAATTACCTTTTTTAAGTTTTGCATTTTTGTTTGGAACATTAGCAGGAACAACTATTGCACAATTTATTCTAACAGCAATATTTTTAGTATTTCCTATGGGATTTACCTATCTTTTATTTTCTAATATAAGCTGCTGGCTTAGATCAGGATTTTGGAGATTAAGTGGTTTTAGTGATATATGGGATAAGGTTGCAGAGTATAGCTTTTTTGAAGTGTTTAATAGCTCTTATAGAGGACCAAAACACTATATCTATTATATAACATTATCAATTGTACTATTTATTATATCAAAGATACTGTTTGACAAAAACAAAATCGAGAGAAGTGGAGAGACTCTAGAGTTTGAAAACATAGAAACATTTTTCAAAGTAGGGGTTACTGTTTGTACAGCACTTTTAATGGGACTTATTTCTGTTTGGGTATTTGAAGATTTAAGCTATCGTACATCCGAATATACAAGTATATTCCTTGTTCTAGGCTATATAGTAGGAGGACTTCTAGGTTGGTACTTATCAAAATTAAGTATTAAGTTTAATAGAATTAAAGAATGAGTAAGTGGGTCAGGGGGCTGTTCAGTTGGGTTTGAATGAATAGCCCCCTGATTCACTTTTTTTATTTTTTGTTCTCTATTGACAGGGGGATAAATAGAAAGTATAATATGATTAAACATATGAACACTTATTCACATATTCATAAGTAAAGGGGGAGAAAGATGGTAGAGAGAGTATTGATATTAGAAGGGCTTAATTGTGCACATTGTGCCAGTAAAATAGAGAGAAAGACAAATGATATAGTTGGTGTTGATAATGCAACTATGGATTTTATTTCAAAAAAGTTAAAAGTAAAAATAGAGGCGGAAAACAATTCGGATGAAATTATTACAGAGATTAAAACAATGGTTAATAAAATGGAACCAGATGTAAAAGTGTTAGAAAATGAAGATTTAAATGCACATAATCATACTCATGATCATAGTCACAATCATTGTCATTCCCATGATCATTCTCATACTCATGGTCATACTCATGAACATGGAAAACCTGAAAAAAATGAAATTTTTAAAATAGCAATTGGTGCAATACTATTTTTGATACCAATGGTATTTAAATTGAGTGGAACTAAGGAGTTTATATTTTTCTTTTTAAGTTATATTATTGTTGGAGGAGAAATTCTCATTAGAGCTATTAAGAACATAACAAGAGGACAAGTATTTGACGAAAACTTCCTTATGGCAGTGGCTACAATAGGAGCTTTTGCTATTGGTCAGTATCCTGAAGGTGTAGCAGTAATGCTATTTTACCAAGTAGGAGAACTTTTTCAAGGATTTGCAGTTGACAATTCTAGAAAATCTATAAAAGCATTATTAGATATTAGACCAGACTATGCAAATTTAGTAAGTAAAGATGAAATAACTAAAGTGGACCCAAAAGATGTCCATGTAGGAAGTTATATAATAGTCAAATCAGGAGAAAAAATACCTCTAGATGGGGTTATTGTTGAAGGAAGTTCCATGGTAGATACTTCAAATATAACTGGAGAAAACGTGCCTAGAAGTGTCAGAGAAGGAGATATGGTTTTAAGTGGGTTTGTAAATAATGATGGCTTATTGAAAATAGAAGTAACTAAAGAATTTGGTGAGTCTACAGTTTCTAAAATATTAAATCTAGTTGAGAATGCATCTAGTAAAAAGGCAGCTACTGAAAACTTTATAACTGTATTTGCTAGATACTATACGCCAGTAGTAGTTATAAGTGCACTTGTTATAGCACTTATTCCACCATTATTATTTGGTTTAAGTTTAAGTGACTGGATTTATAGGGCATTGATATTTTTGGTAATATCATGTCCTTGTGCACTAGTGATATCTATTCCACTAGGATTCTTTGGAGGTATAGGTGGTGCATCTAAATTAGGAATACTAATCAAAGGTGGAAATTATTTAGAGGCATTGAATCAAGTTGATACTATAGTTATGGATAAGACTGGAACTCTCACAAAAGGAGTTTTTAAAGTAACAGATGTTAAACCAATGAAGGGTTATACTGTAGATGATTTGCTAAAGTATGCAGCATATGGAGAAGTATTTTCAAACCATCCTATTGGGAAATCTATATTAAAAGCTTATGGAAATGAAATTGATAAAAGTATAATTGAAAATTACAAAGAAGTTTCAGGAAAGGGAATAGAGGCAGAAGTTAATGGGGATAAAATAGTTGTAGGGAACAGTAAATTTCTAGAAGAAAGAGGTATTGCAGTAAAAAAAACAAATGCCTTTGGAACTATAGTCCATGTAGGAATAAACAAACAATATGTAGGATATATTACTATATCAGATGAGATAAAAGAAGGGGCTAGTGATACTATAAAGGAATTAAAAAAACTAGGTATAAGAGAAACTATAATGCTTTCAGGAGACAACAGTATAGTAGCTAATGAAGTAAGCAAAACCTTGGGTATTGATACTGTATATGGAGAACTATTGCCTCAGGATAAAGTCAATATATTGGAAAAAACAATGCTAGAAAAGTCAACAAGAGGCAAGGTAGCATTTGTTGGTGATGGGGTAAATGATGCACCAGTATTGGCAAGAGCAGATGTGGGAATTGCAATGGGAGGGTTAGGTTCCGATGCAGCTATTGAAGCTTCTGATATAGTTATTATGACAGATGAGCTTAAAAAAATAGTTACTGGAATAAAAATTTCAAAGAGAACTAAGAGAATAGTTACTCAAAATATTGTTGTAGCTTTAGGGGTCAAGTTTATAGTTTTAATAATGGGAGCCTTTGGTGTAGCTACAATGTGGGAAGCGGTATTCGCAGATGTTGGAGTGTCCATTATTGCAATTTTAAATTCAATGAGAGCTTTAAAAGTAGAGGAATAAATATTTCTCTACTTTTTTAATTATTTTTAAAATTTTATTATTTTTAATAAACATGGAAAATATGATAGACTATAAGGAGATAATAAATTTAAGAGGTGCAGGATTAATGAAAAGTTATTTAAATAGTCTTGATAGGAGATATAATTATATAATATTAGCTGAAAATTTTTATCTAGATGATTCTAAAGAAAAAGCTATAAAATTTTATCAAAAAGCATTGAAGTTCCCTGGAGATGAAGATGATACAATAGATATACTTTATAATATAGCTTTCATATATGATGAAATGGACAATATTAAAGAGGCATTGAAAGCTTATAGAGAAATAACAAAAGCAGATAATAAAGAAGCTGGAGCATATTATGGGATGGCAACTCTTTATGAGAGATTAGGTGAAAAAAGAAGGGCATTAGAAAACTATTTTAAAGCAGCAGAAATAAACCCTGAATATGATAGAGCTTATTTTTATATTGCCAATATATATGATGAAATAGGTGAAAAAGAAAAGGCTATAAAGTACTATAAAAAAGTAATTGAATTAGTTCCAGAAGATTATATAGCGTATAATAATCTAGGAAGTATATTTGAAGAATTAAATGATTATCATAAAGCTTATGAAATGGTAAAAAAAAGCATTGATATTAATCCAAATTATTATAAGGCATTATTTAATATGGGTGTAATACAAAAGAAATTAAGAAATCTTAAGAAAGCAGTAGAATACTATAACAAATCCATTAAGGAAAATAATACATATCCCTATTCATTCTTAAATAAGTCTGTTATTTATATTGAACAAGGGAGAATAAAGGAAGCTATAGATGTATTAACAGAAGGAATCGAATATAACCCATATGCAGAGTATTTATATTACAATAGGGCCTGCTGTTATGCAAAACTAAACAAGAAAGATGAAGCGTTTAATGATCTTAGAAAGTCGATATTGCTTTATCCTGATTTCATAAATATAATGAAAGAAGATTTGGATTTAGAAAATCTATATGATGATGAGAGGTTCAAAGATTTATTGAACAAAGTAGAAAATATAAAGCATTAAATTAGAAGGGACTGGTTGATATGGTAATAATAAAAACTAGAGAAGAAATACAAAATATGAGAAAAGCAGGTGAAATATTAGCAAGTTGTCATAAGGAGATTGCTCAAATAATAAAGCCTGGTATAACTACATATGAAATAGACCAATTTACAGAGGAGTTTCTAAAAAAACATAATGCAACTCCAGAGCAAAAAGGATATCAGGGCTATCCTTTTGCAACATGTGCTTCTGTAAATGATGAGATATGCCATGGTTTTCCAAATAAAACTCCACTAAAAGACGGAGATATTGTTACAATTGATATGGTAGTTAACTTGAATGGATGGTTAGCAGATTCAGCTTGGTCTTATGGAGTTGGTAATATTTCCCCTAAGGTAAATGAACTTTTAGAAGTTACTAAGGAATCACTTTATATTGGAATAGAGAAAGCTGTAATAGGAAATAGAATTGGAGACATTTCTCATGCTGTTCAGACTTATGTAGAGTCTAAAGGTTTTTCAGTTGTAAGGGATTTTGTTGGTCATGGAATAGGAAGAGATATGCACGAAGATCCTCAAGTACCTCATTTTGGTCACCCAGGGAGAGGGCTTAGACTTATGGAAGGAATGGTAATTACTATTGAGCCAATGGTAAACATAGGAACATATAAATGTAAAGTTGATGATAATGGTTGGACTGCTAGAACATTAGATGGAAAACTTTCAGCTCAATACGAGCATACACTAGCAATAACTAAAGATGGTCCTATAATTATAACACAACAATAGATAAGGGGCGGTTTTAACCGTCCCTTTGTGTTATGAATAATTTATTGGAATACTTGTTGACTTTATTATATAATAAGAAAGAAACAAATGTTTTTTAGGATGGTGAAAATATGGATTATACAAGTGGACTAAATGATAGACAGAAGGAAGCCGTTCTTTATGGAGAAGGGCCTTTACTTATTTTAGCGGGAGCGGGAAGTGGTAAGACTAGAGTTTTAACTCATAGGATTGCTTATTTAATAGAGGAAAAAGGTGTACTTCCATACAATATCTTAGCCATTACTTTTACTAATAAGGCTGCTAATGAGATGAAGGAAAGGGTTGGTAGTCTTATAGGAGATAAATTAGATGATTTGTGGATAGGTACTTTTCACTCTATATGTGTTAGGATTCTTAGGATGAATATTGAGAAATTAGGTTATAGTAGTAGTTTTGTAATATACGATAGTTATGATCAAAAGACTGTAGTAAAAGAATGTATCAAGGAATTAAACTTAGATAAGGACACATATAAAGAGAGAAGCATTCTAAGCACTATTAGTTCACTCAAGAATACAATGGTTGTACCAGATGAGTATATAAATGAAAACTATGGAAACTTCTACAATAGAAATGTTGGTGAAATCTTTGCTCTGTATGAGAAAAAGTTAAAAAATAACAATGCTTTGGATTTTGATGATTTAATACTTAAGGCTATAGATTTACTAAAAGGCTATTCAGATGTACTTGAATACTATCAAAAAAAGTTTAGATATATATTTGTAGATGAATATCAAGACACGAACAAAGCTCAATATGAATTGGTGAAACTATTATCACAAAAGTATAAGAACCTATGCGTTGTTGGAGATGATGATCAATGCGTACTAAAAGGTTCTAAAATTACTACAACAAGAGGTAAAATTCCTATAGAAGATTTAAAGGAAAATGATAAGATTTATTCAGCATCTGGTAGAGGAGAAATATTAGAAGGTACTGTTGATAAAATAATGAAGAAAGAGTATCAGGGCCCTATAATAAGGATAAAAACTAAATCAGGAAAAATAATTAAAACTACTCCAAATCATATTATGTTTGGTAAACTTAATCCAGAACCAGGTGTATACTATGTTTATTTGATGTATAGAAGAGATAAGGGATACAGAATAGGCATGACTCAAGGAGTGAGATCACGAGATAGGGAAATAGTAAATGGTCTTATGGTTAGATTGAATCAGGAACATGGGGATAGGTCATGGATTCTTAAAACATGCAAAAGCAAAGAAGAAGCAGTATTTTATGAACAATTATTTTCTATGAAATATCAAATACCTACTTCGGTTTTTCAAGTTGCAAGTAGAAATATGACTTTAGGACAGGATTATATAGATAAATTATTTGATGAAATAGATACTAGAAAAAATGTAGTTAAGCTAATGGAGGATTTATTATTATTTGAAGAATACCCACACCATAGACCAAATGGTGTTATAAGAGGACAAACTGCAAGGAGAATTGTAAATTTATCTTTCTTTAGTGGAAAAAAAACTGGCGAAAAATTAGGATGGTATAGTCATAGAATACAATTTAATACAAGTGGTGACGAATTAAAAGATAATGTTGTAAGTGCAAATTTTCCTGTAAGAGCTGGGAAAAGAGAAACTTGGAGGGTGGAGACGGAAAGAGTAGATTATGATGAGGCAGTTGAATATAGCAAAAAATTAGAACAGTTAGAAGAAGATATCGAAGTTGTGAAAAGAGCTAGATTAACTGAAGATATTTACTTTACTTATATGCCTGCATCTCATATAAGGTCTAATATGAGTATTCCAGTATATGAAGATGGGAAAATATTAGAAGATATAGTTGAGGAAACTTCATTAGAAAAATATAGTGGATTTGTATATGATATTTCAGTTCCTAATTTTAGACAATATATTTGTGAAGATATTGTAATTCATAACTCCATATACGGGTGGAGGGGCGCTGATATCTCTAATATATTAAACTTTGAAAAGGATTTTGCAAATACAAAAATAATAAAATTAGAACAAAATTATCGTTCTACAAAAAATATATTAGATGTAGCTAATTCAGTTATTAAAAATAATTTTGAGAGAAAAGACAAAGCTCTTTGGACTTCTAATGATAAGGGAAAACAAGTAGTAGTTAAAATGGCAAATGATGAAAGAGAAGAAGGGGATTTTGTAGCTTGTAAAATTGAAGAATTAATAAAAAGTGAAGGATTTAAACCTAGCGATTTTGCTATTTTATATAGAACCAATGCACAGTCTCGTATTTTTGAGGAAAATTTCATGAGAAGAAGTATTCCCTATAAAATAGTTGGAGGAGTAAAGTTCTATGACAGAAAAGAAGTAAAGGATATTATTTCTTATTTAAGACTTATTCAAAATCCACTAGATGATGTATCTCTAAAGAGGATTATTAATGTACCAAAAAGGGGAATAGGAAATGCAACAATTGAAAAAGTAGAACAATATGCATCGCTAAGAGGAGAAAGTTTATACAGTGCATTATTAGATGTAGGAGAAATACCAGGACTATCTAAAAGAGCAGAAAACAATCTTAGTGATTTCACTACTATGATAAATAAATTTTTAGCTATGAAGGAGATTTTGGGATTAAAGGACTTTGTTGAAGAAGTGGTGAATGGCACTGGATATGTTAAAGAACTAGTAGCTGAGGATACAATCGAATCTAATACTAGAATAGAGAACTTAAAAGAATTTATCTCTGTTGCAGTAGATTTTGAATTCAAAAATCCAGAGGGAACTCTTGAAGATTTCCTGGGAAATATTTCGCTTCTTTCTGATGTGGACAAGACTGAAGATGATTTAGAATCTGTTACACTATTGACTGTTCATAGTGCCAAAGGCTTGGAATTTCCTGTTGTATTTCTTGTTGGTATGGAGGAAGGTTTATTTCCTATTGCAAGGGCATTAGATGTAGAAAGTGAATTGGAAGAAGAGAGAAGACTTTGTTATGTGGCTATCACAAGAGCAGAAAAACAGTTATTTATATCTTATGCAAATATGAGAACAATATATGGTAATACTAATTATTGTAGATTTTCTAGATTTTTGGAAGAAATCCCTAAAGAATTAATCTATATGGAAGATGAAAAAGAAGAAACTAGTAAAAAGGATTTGATTGTAAAGCATTTTTCTAGAAAAAATACTAATATTAAAAATACAAATGTAGATGTTAAAGATGTTAGTATTGGTACAAAAGTAAAACATAAGATGTGGGGTGTAGGTACTGTAGTTCAAACAGTAGATAGAGGTGGAGATATGGAATTGGTTGTAGCTTTTGAAGAAAAGGGAATAAAGAAGCTTCTTTTATCCTTAGCGCCTATAGAAATAATATAAGGAGGTAGTTAAATGGATAAAATTGAAAAGATTAAAGAACTTATAGAAATTCTTGATGATTTAAACTACCACTATTATACCTTAGATGATCCAAAAGTAAGTGATGTTGAGTATGATAGACTTTATGATGAGCTAGTAGATTTAGAAAAGGAAACAGGGAAGATTTTCCCCTATTCACCTACTCAAAGAGTAGGTGGAGAACCATTAGAAAAGTTTGAAAAACATATTCATATAAATCAACTTTGGAGTTTAGATAAAAGTCAAAGTATTGGAGAATTAAAAAACTGGGACAGTAGAATTAAAAGATTAATTGAAGAATATAACCAAAATAATACAGAAAAATTACCCCCTCCTACTTATGTTACAGAATATAAGTTTGATGGATTAACTATCAATCTTACCTATGAAAATGGTGAACTAATACAAGGTGCTACTAGGGGAAATGGTATAGTTGGTGAGGCTATACTACCTCAGTTAAAGACTATAAAAACTATCCCTCTAAAGATTTCTTTTAAAGGTAAGATTGAAATTCAAGGAGAAGGGCTTATGCCTTTAAAAGCTTTAGAGAAATACAATGAAACTAGTTCTGAACCCCTTAAAAACGCTAGAAATGCTGCTGCTGGAGCATTGAGGAATCTTGACCCTAAGGAGACAAAGAGAAGAAATCTTATAGCTTATTGTTACAATGTGGGGTATATTGAAGGAAAAGAATTTTCAACACATATAGAAATGCTTAAGTTCTTAGAAGAGAATAAATTACCTGTAAATAATTATAGAGTTGTTTGCAACACAATCGAAGAAGTAATTGAAGAGATTGGTAAAATAGATGTAGAAAGAAAGGTTCTAGAAGTTCTAACAGATGGGGTAGTAATTAAGCTAAATGACATGAGAACAAGGGAAGTACTTGGATATACTCAAAAATTTCCACGCTGGGCTATAGCTTATAAGTTTGAGGCAGAGGAGACTACTACTACGTTATTAAGTGTAGAATGGAATGTAGGCAGGACTGGAAAGGTTACACCTACAGCCATTTTAGAACCAGTGGAAATAGGAGGAGCAACTGTAAAGAGGGCAACACTAAACAACTGGGATGATATACTTAGGAAAAAAGTAGAGTTAAATTCTAGAGTACTAATAAGAAGATCTAATGAGGTAATTCCTGAGATTATGGGAGTTATGGATACAGATAATGAAACTCAGCCAATAGAAAAGCCAGAATATTGTCCAGCTTGCGGAAGTGAATTGGTACAGGATGGGGTTCATATATTTTGTCCTAATTCACTATCTTGTAAACCTCAACTAGTTTCTAGAATGGTTCATTTTGCAAGTAGGGATGCTATGAATATTGAAGGCTTCAATGAAAAAACTGCTGAAAAGCTTTTTGAAGAATTAAATTTAACAGATATTCCTGAAATATATGAGCTTAAATATGAAGATTTAATTAACTTAGAAGGTTTCAAAGAAAAGAAGACTAATAATTTACTTAATGCTATTGAAAAGAGCAAAGAGACTAATTTAGCTTCATTTATATATGCTCTAGGTGTTCCAAATGTAGGAATAAAGACTGCTGAGGATTTAGCAAATCACTATAAATCCTTAGAAAACATTAAGACTGCTAAACACGAGGAACTAATTACTATACCTGATATTGGAGATGTAATAGCAAATAGCATTATAGAATTTTTCCATGACTCTAAGATATTAGAAAGCATAGAAAAACTTTTAAAAGAAGGTGTCAATCCTGTTTATGAAGAAGATGATACTATAGAAGAAAGTTTTTTTAGTGGGAAGACTGTAGTTATAACTGGGACTATAGAAGGAATTTCTAGATCTGAAATAAAAGAAAAAATAGAGAAGATGGGTGGAAAGGTCACGGGAAGTGTAAGTGGTAAGACTGATTATGTAATAGTTGGAGAATCTCCTGGTTCAAAATATGAAAAGGCATTAAGTTTAGGAATTGAAATAATAGATTCAGTAAGGCTTATGGAGTTGATTTAATTTGATTTTATCAATGGATAAGTGATAAAATAGTTCATAAATAGAATTAGTTATGTGAAGGAGGATTGAAATGATTTCAAAGGAAGATGTAAAACATATAGCTTATCTTTCAAAGTTAAAATTTAGCGAAGAGGAAATGGCTGATTTTACCAATAAATTTTCTCAAATAGTTGAGTATGTAAATAAATTAAGTGAAGTAGATACAGAAAACATAGATTCAACTTACCAAATTAGTGAAGAGTATCAATTTATGAGAGAAGATGAAATTAAGGAAAGTCTTTCTAGAGAAGAAGCACTTTTAAATGCTCCAGATAGTCAATTTGGATATTTCAAGCTACCTAAAGTATTAGAATAGAGAGGTGAGTATATTGGATTTAACAAAATTATCAGCTATTGAACTAAGACAAAAGCTTGTTGATAAAGAAGTATCAAGTGTAGAAATAGTAAAGAGCCATATAAATAAAATAGAAGAAATGGAAAGTTCTATTGGAGCTTTTATAATTACAAATGGTGAAGAAGCATTAAAAACTGCAGAACTTATAGATAAAAAGATTGCTAACAATGAGGAAATTGGTTGTCTAGCAGGCATTCCAATAGGAATTAAAGACAATATTGTGACTAATGGTATAAAAACTACTTGTGGTTCAAAGATGTTAGAAAACTTTGTACCTCCTTATGATGCTACAGTTATAGGGAAAATAAAAGGCGAAGATGGAATAATCATAGGAAAGACCAATATGGATGAGTTTGCTATGGGTTCTTCTACTGAAACTTCATATTTTAAAGTGACTAAAAATCCTCATGATTTAGAGAGAGTTCCTGGAGGTTCAAGTGGTGGATCAGCAGCAGCAGTTGCTTCATTTGAAGTGCCATTATCATTAGGATCAGAAACAGGAGGTTCTGTTAGAGAACCAGCAAGTTTCTGTGGCGTAGTAGGAATAAAGCCTACATATGGGTTAGTGTCTAGATATGGATTAATTGCATTTGCATCTAGTTTAGATCAAATAGGTACTTTTGGAAGAAATGTTTCAGATGCAGCTTTACTATTAAATGCAATATCAGGATTTGATAGAAGGGATTCTACATCTGTTTCTAAGGAGAAAATTGACTATACAAAAGCAACAGTTGAAGGCATTAAAGGTATGAGATTGGCATTGCCAAAGGAATATTTTGGTGAAGGTATAGATAAAAGTGTGAAAGAAAAAGTTTATAACGCTGTAAAAGTTCTAGAAAGCTTAGGTGCAGAGATAGAGGAAATTTCACTACCTTATACAGACTATGCTCTTTCCTGCTATTATATAATATCTACTTCAGAGGCAAGCTCTAATTTAGCTAGATTAGATGGAGTAAGATATGGATATAGAGCGGAAAAGTATGATGATTTAGAAGGATTATATATAAATTCTAGAACAGAATCATTTGGTGAAGAAGTAAAGAGAAGAATTATGCTTGGAACTTATGCATTGAGTAGTGGGTATTATGATGCGTACTATGATAAGGCTCAAAAAGTGAGAACTCTTATTAAGAGAGATTTCGATAAGACTTTTGAAAAATTTGATGCCATTATTTCCCCTACAGCACCAATATTACCATTTAAAATTGGAGAAAAGGCAGATGATCCTCTAGCTATGTATATGTCTGATATTCTTACAGTATCTGTAAATCTAGCTGGGGCGTGTGCACTATCAGTTCCATGTGGTTTTGTAGAAGGGCTACCTGTAGGACTTCAATTAATTGGAGATAGGTTTGAAGAAGAAAAAATAATTAAACTAGCCTATAACTATGAGAGAAATAGAGGTGATATAAATGGCTTATAAAACCATAATAGGACTTGAAATACATTGTGAACTAATGACTAATTCAAAAATATTTTGTAGTTGTACTACAGAGTTTGGTGGAGAAGCAAATACTCACTGTTGCCCTGTATGTTTAGGTCTTCCAGGTGCACTTCCAGTTATAAATAAAAAAGTAGTTGAATATGGTATAAAAGCAGGACTTGCTTTTAACTCAAAAATTGCTAAAGAAACTAAAATGGATAGAAAAAATTATTTTTATCCTGACTTAGTTAAGGGGTATCAAATATCTCAGTATGATATTCCTATATGTGATGGAGGGTATATTGAAATAGAAAATGGAAATGGACCAAAAACAATAAGACTAATACGTATTCATATAGAAGAAGATACAGGAAAGTCTATTCATTCAGAAGATGGAGGTTCCCTACTTGATTTCAATAGAAGTGGAGTACCCCTAATTGAGGTAGTTACACAGCCAGATATGAACTCTCCAGAGGAAGCAAGAGAGTTTCTTGAAAAGTTAAAAGCTACTTTAAGGTATATTGAAGTTTCTGACTGTAAGATGGAAGAAGGTTCTCTAAGATGTGATGTGAATATAAATGTAGTTGATGAAGAAACAGGAGTAAGAACAACTATTACAGAACTTAAGAATCTAAACTCATTTAAGGCAGCGGTAAAAGCTATGGAATATGAGGAAAAAAGGCATATTGCTCTTCTAAAAGAGGGAAAAGATACAGTTAGAGAGACTAGAAGATGGGATGAAGTTAAAAATGAAACAATAGTTATGAGAACTAAGGAAGATGCTGCAGATTATAGATATTTTCCTGAACCAGATTTAGTTAAGATGAAAATTGAAGAAAAGTGGATTGAAACAATTAAAAAGAATTTACCAGAACTGCCTCATGACAAAAAAGAAAGATTTATGAAGGAATATGATTTACCTGAATATGATGCAGGAGTTTTAACTCAAACAAAAGAGTTAGCTAATTTCTATGAAGAAACAGTTAAATACGTAAATGATCCAAAGCAGGTAAGTAACTGGGTAATGGGAGATGTTTTAAGAAGATTAAAAGATGAAGAAATAGAAGCGGAAGACTTGACTTTAAAGCCAAAAGATTTAGCTGAACTCATAATTCTTATACAAGATGGTAAGATAAGCAACAATATAGGAAAAAAAGTTTTAAAGGATATGTTTGAAACGGGAAAATCAGCAAGTATTATTGTTAAAGATAAAGGTCTTATTCAAATAAGTGATGAAGGAGAACTTACAACTATTGTAGAAAAGGTAATTAGTGAAAATGAACAATCTGTAACAGATTATCATAATGGTAAGGATAGAGCTTTAGGATTTTTGGTTGGCCAAGTAATGAAAGCAACTAGAGGTAAGGCTAATCCTCAACTTGTGAATAAATTGGTACTTGAAATAATAGAGAAAGAATGATAAAACAGACAACAATATTACATTTTTTTAATGGAATCTTAATAGAAATTTAATTGTAAAAATCAGTATCTTTATATATTATTAGAAATAAGAATATATTGTGAACAATTTAAACTTTCTGAAAATTATATTTCGTAGTTAAAAAATAGGGTTTGCTCAATCTTCAAATTGAAGTGGGGAAACCCTTTAATTAAATTTAAATATACGAAGGAAAGGAGGGTTTGGAATTTTCTAAATAATCAATAAAGACTAAATTTTTAGACAAGTATTAATTTATGGAGGTGTTTATATGCTCAAGTATACTTTAAAAAGAATAGGTGTAGCTATTATTACTCTTTGGGTTATAGTAACTGTTACATTCTTTTTAATGCGTGCAATACCAGGGGACCCTTTCACTGATCAAAAGAGAATTCAACCAGAAATCATGGAAAAGCTTAAGAAAAAGTATGGTTTAGATAAACCTTTAATAGTGCAATATGGAACATATCTTAAGAATTTATTAAAAGGAGATCTAGGAGATTCAATGAAATATAAAAACAGGTCTGTTAACGACATTATTGAAGAAGGTTTTGTAGTTTCAGCAAAGGTAGGAATGATGTCTTTAGCATTGGGAGCAATAGTAGGAATAACTTTTGGAATAATAGCTGCACTTCAGCGGGGTAAGTTTTTTGATTATTTTGTAATAATAATAGCCGTTATTGGGGTATCAGTACCAAGTTTTGTATTTGCTGCACTATTGCAATACTTCTTTGGAGTAAAATTAAAATGGTTGCCAGTTGCTAGATGGGGAACACCAGCCCATTATGTAATGCCGGTTCTTGCATTAGGTCTTAGGCAAATAGCTTATATTGCTAGGATGATGAGGACAAGTATGCTAGATGTTTTGAGTCAAGACTATGTAAGAACAGCTAAGGCAAAGGGACTTTCTAGAACAGCAGTTACTTGGAAACATACAATTAGAAATGCGATACTACCAATAGTAACAATATTAGGTGTTTCTATAGCTGGAGTTGTTGTAGGTTCCTTTGTTATAGAGAATATATTTGCTATACCAGGAATTGGTAAGCATTTCGTACAGAGTATTACCCACCAAGACTATACTCTTATCATGGGAACAACAATATTTTATGCAATTATTTTAATAGCAATGATGTTTGTGGTAGATATTGTATATGGTTTGGTTGATCCAAGAATAAGACTGGATTAAGGGGGGAAGGAAATGTCTAACGTTAAAACAACTGAAGTTCAAGAGGTAAAATTCACTAAGGATATGTTTGAAATCATAGGTAAAGATAAAGCTAGCTATGATAAGATTGTAAGACCAAGTCTTACTTATTGGGCAGATGCTTGGAGAAGGCTTAAAGAAAATAAATTGGCGATTGTAAGTCTTATTATATTATTAGCAGTTGTAGTTATGGCGTTTATAGGGCCTAAGATGAGACCTTGGGAATATGATTTTCAAGATTTTTCCGCTATAAATAATGGGCCAAGTGCAGATCATTGGTTTGGTACTGACGAACTTGGTAGAGATATATTTGTAAGATGTTGGGAAGGTGCAAAAGTATCTTTGTTTGTTGCTTTAGTTTCAACAATAATTAATGTAACTATAGGTATTTTATATGGTGGTATATCTGGTTATTTAGGTGGCAGAGTTGATATGATTATGATGCGTTTTATAGAGATTATATATTCAATACCTGAATTACTATGGGTCATATTATTAATGGTAGTATTAGGACAAGGGCTTGGCACAATTATTATTGCATTATCTATCACAGGTTGGGGTGGCATGGCTAGACTTGTAAGAGGTCAAGTTCTTCAATTAAAGCAAATGGAATTTGTTCTTGCGGCAAAGACTTTAGGAGCAGATACTTCTAGAATTATAACAAAGCATTTAATTCCAAATGCAATGGGACCAATATTAATTAATTTAAACTTCCAAGTTCCAGGAGCTATATTTACAGAAGCGATGTTAAGTTATATTGGATTAGGAATACCTGAACCATATGCTAGCTGGGGTACACTTGCTCAAAGGGGTACTAGAATGCTTTTAATACACCCTTATCAATTATTTTTCCCTGCATTACTAATATGTATAACCATGTTAGCTTTTAATATCTTAGGAGATGGTCTAAGAGATGCCCTAGACCCAAAACTAAGGAAATAAGGAGGGAATAAAATGGATAACCCAAAATTATTATTACAAGTAGATGATTTACATGTGTCTTTTGATACTTATGCAGGGGAAGTAAAAGCAGTTAGAGGTGTATCTTTTCATGTTAATAGAGGAGAAACTTTAGCAATAGTAGGAGAATCTGGTTGTGGAAAGTCGGTTACTGCTCAGACGGTAATGCAATTAATACCAATGCCACCAGGACGAATAAAGAAAGGTAATATATTTTTTGAAGGCAACAATTTAGTAGAGTATAGCGATAAAGAGATGGAGTCTGTGAGAGGTAAGGATATAAGTATGATATTCCAAGACCCTATGACTTCTCTTAATCCAACTATGAAAGTAGGAAAGCAAATAATGGAAGGACTTATAAAGCATCAACATTTAGGTAAGTCAGAAGCAAAGGAAAGAGCTGTAGAAATGCTTAAGTTAGTTGGATTACCAAACCCTAGTAAACGTGCTGATCAATATCCACATGAGTTTAGTGGAGGTATGAGACAAAGAGCCATGATAGCTATAGCATTAGCGTGTAATCCAAAGCTGTTAATTGCAGATGAACCAACTACTGCTTTAGACGTTACTATTCAAGCTCAGATAATGGAACTTATGAAAGAACTTCAAATAAAACTTGATACTGCAATAATACTAATAACTCATGACTTAGGAGTTGTTGCAAAGGTATCAGATAGAATAGCTGTTATGTATGCGGGAGTAATTATTGAAAGTGGTACTAGTGATGAAATATTCCATGATCCAAAACACCCTTATACTTGGGGACTTTTAAAATCAGTTCCAAGGCTTGATAGAAAACAAAAAGAAAGACTTATACCAATATATGGTACTCCACCTGATTTGTTTGCACCACCACCAGGATGTCCATTTGCACCTAGATGTGATTATGCAATGACTATATGTAAGGATTATCATCCTAATAAATTTAATATAACTGATACCCATTACTCACATTGTTGGTTACATCATGAGTTAGCGCCAAAGGTAGATAATAAGCTGGCAAAAGGAGGTGCAAATTAGTTATGGAAGAAAAGAAGACCTTGATTGATGTTAGAAATTTAAAAAAATATTTTAATGTTGGAAGAGGGCTTTCTTTAAAGGCAGTAGATGATATTACTTTTTATATTAGAGAAGGAGAAACCCTTGGTCTTGTAGGAGAATCAGGATGTGGTAAATCTACAGTAGGAAGGACTATAATAGGACTTTATGAAGCAACTGATGGTGAAGTAATCTTTGATGATATGAATATTGCTGAATTAAAAAAGGATGAGAAAAAACAATTTGCACGTTTAGCACAGATGATATTCCAAGATCCTTATGCTTCCCTTAATCCAAGAATGACAGTTACAGACATAATAGGAGAAGGAATTGACATTCATGGTTTGTATGAGGGAAAAGAGAGACAGAAAAGGATTTATGAATTATTAGAGATAGTAGGACTTAGTAGAGAACATGCAAGTCGTTTTCCACACGAGTTTAGTGGAGGACAAAGGCAACGTATAGGTATTGCAAGAGCATTAGCTATTGAACCAAAGTTTATAGTGTGTGATGAACCTATTTCAGCTCTTGATGTATCTATACAAGCTCAAGTAGTTAATCTTCTTGAAGATTTGCAAGAGGAACTTGGGTTGACATATTTGTTTATAGCCCATGATTTAAGTATGGTAAAGCATATTTCAGATAGGATTGCTGTTATGTATTTAGGTGCACTAGTTGAAAAGGCAGTGAGCCATGAATTATATGACCATCCACTTCATCCATATACTCAAGCATTACTTTCAGCAGTACCTATAGCTGATCCAGCTATAGAGAGAACAAGAAAAAGAATTATTCTTGAAGGGGATGTACCAAGTCCAATTAATCCACAACCTGGATGTAAATTTCAAGGTAGATGTAGTTATGCGGAAGATATATGTAGAAAAGAAACACCTGAATTAAGGGAAATAAAGCCAGAACACTTTGTTGCTTGTCATTTAGTTAAATAAAGTATAAAAATAAGTAATGTAAATGGTAAATATCACATAAATATAGAATATAGTTTATTTTAACTTGACAATATATTAAATTTTATTTATAATTTCATTAAATTAATTAAATAAAAACAAACATAATAATAACAAAAAGAAATAAGTATGAAAAAAATGTCGATAATTAAATACTTTTTATTATTAATTTTTTGCAAAAATAAAGGAATTTTGAAAAAAATATAGAATAGTTCAAATAGTAAGAAAATTATTACGGGAGGTGATTTTTTAATAAGTTATTAAGGATCATCATTATAATAAATTATAAATGATAAGGGGGAAAGCTTCATGAGAAAGCACAAATGGTTAGTGTTTTTACTAGTATTAGCTATGGTATTATCATTGGCTTTAACTGGTTGTGGTAAGGAAGATAAACCTGCACCAGTAGATACAGAAGGTGGGGAGGAAGAAGCACCAGATGCAAAAGAAGGCGAAAAATTAGCAGATGAGCAAATTTTAAAATTAAACTGGGGTGCAGAACCACCAGATTTAGATCCACAGACTACAACTGACTCCGTTTCTATTGAAATCCTTACGGCTTGTTATGAAGGACTTGTAAGATTAAATCCAGATGGAACTGTAGGTGAAGGACTTGCAGAAAGTTGGGATGTAAATGATGATGAAACAGTTTATACTTTCCATTTAAGAGATGCAAATTGGTCAGATGGAACGCCAATAACTGCTTATGACTTTGAATTCGCATGGTTTAGAGCTATCGATCCAGATGTAGCAGCTCAATATTCATACCAATTGACAGATACAGCAGGAATCAAAGGAGCAGCTGCATTCTTTAATGGTGAGACTACAGATAAGGAAACTGTAGGTATTAAGGCTATCGATGATAAGACTTTCGAAGTTACACTAGAAAGACCAGTACCATTTTTCCTAAGCTTAACTTCATTTGTAACATTTGTACCAGCACAAAAAGCTGCAGTTGAAAAATTTGGTGATGAATTTGCTTCAGCTCCTGACAAAATGGTTTACAGTGGTCCATTTGTTATAAGTGATTGGCAACACGAACAAAAACTAAATCTTAAGAAAAATGAAAACTATTGGGATGCTGAAAGTGTAAAACTTGAAGAAGTACAAGGTGATATGATTGTAGATAGTAATACTGCTATCAATCTATATGAAAGTGATGACCTTGATATAACTTCAGTTCCACCAGAATTTATAGATAGATATAAGAACGAACCTGAATTCCAAAGTTTTGCAGAGGCACTTACTTGGTATTTACAATTTAACTGTGAAGATAAATACACAAGCAATCAAAATTTAAGATTTGCATTAGCATATGCTATAGATTCAGAATCTTTTGTTAACAATGTATTAGCAAATGGTTCCCTTGTAGCTGGGGGATTATGTCCACCATTACTACCAGGTAACGATGGGAAAGAATTTGTTGAAAATCGTGGATTTGTAATACCAAAACATGATGCAGCAAAAGCAAAAGAATATTTCGATAAAGCATTAGAGGAATTAGGTGCAACTAAAGAACAAGTTGAGTCACACTTATCGTTCTTAACAGGTGAATCAGATAATGCTAAGAAATATGCAGCAGCTATTCAAAGTATGTGGAAACAAAATCTTGGCATAGAAGTTAAAATTGAAGCAGTTGCATTTAAGATTCGTTTAGACAAATACAATCAAAAAGATTATACTACTACTTTAGCTGGTTGGAGTGGAGACTATAATGATCCACTAACATTTATGGACTTGTTTGTAACTGATGGCGGTAACAATGACGCATATTGGAGTAATGCAAAATATGATGCTGCTATCAAGAAAGCTATTGAAGGTGACGGGGATGAAAGAATTGATGCTATGATTGAAGCTGAAAATGTATTGGCAGAAGAACTTCCTATATTCCCTATTTACGTTCCGGCCAGAAACATAATGCAAAAGAGCAAAGTTAAAGATGTTGCTAGATTCCCAGTTGGATCTGATTTAGATTTGAAATGGGCATATATAGTAGAGGTAGAAGAATAATAGATTTTTAATGAGACCTATCAATTATTGATAGGTCTCTATTTGTTTTTATAACACATTATTTACTCCTTGATAATTATAATGTGTAAAAAGGATGAAATTCTGATACAATATATAGGTAGTATTGGATTCGCTGAATAAGCTATTTAAGGGGGACAAAAGTATGGAAATAGGGAAGTTACCGAATGATATATTAGAAAAGATAGTGTTTGAAAATATTAAATATAAAAGAGAAGAAGTTCTAGTTAGAGCTGGAATAGGAGAGGATAATGCTATAATTGATTTTGGAGATGATGTTTGTATACTTTCTACTGATCCAATAACAGGTACAACTGTGGATATTGGTTCCCTTGCTATAAATATATCTTGTAATGATGTAGCTAGTAGTGGTGCTAAACCTATTGGGGTTCTAATGACCATTATGGCTCCACCAGAGACTACAGAAGAAGATATAAGAGTGATAATGGAAGAGGCAGGAAGTATGGCAGAGAAGCTAAATGTAGAGATTGTAGGAGGTCATACAGAGATTACAGAAGCTGTTAATAGGATTATCATTTCAACAACTGTTATAGGTAAATTACCTAAAAAGGATATTATTAATCCAAAGACAACTCAAGTTGGAGACAAAATTCTCATGACAAAATGGGCGGGAATAGAAGGTACATCAATAATAGCAGAAGAATTAAAGGATGAGTTAATTGAGAAAATTGAACCAGAACTCATAGAAGAAGCTAGGAGTTTAAATCAATTTTTAAGTGTTGTAAAAGAAGGTGTTATATGTGGAGAAATAGGTGTTAAATATATGCATGACGTAACTGAAGGCGGAATATTCGGAGCAGTATGGGAAGCAGGGCAAGTTATAGGAAAGGGCGTAAAAATACAAGAAAAAACAATTCCCATGAAACAATCTACTAAGATAATTTCACAAACGATAGGAATAGATCCATATAGACTGATATCAAGTGGAAGTATGTTGATTATAGCAGATAGTGATAAAGCAGAAATTATTAGAGAAAGGTTAAATACTGAAAAAATAGAAGTTTCAATAATTGGTGAAGTAACAGAAAATGGCATAGTTGTAGAGAAAAATGGAATTATAGAAGAAATAATACCACCAAGTAGTGATGAATTATATAGAGCTCTTTCTAGGGTAGATAGTTAATATTACATTATGGTTACAAAACTCCTATTTTGTTGACATAACAAATATAGTAATGATATAAATTATTTAGGAAGATTATAATTTAGTAGAAAACTGTAGAAAGGGGCAACAGTTATGAAGAAAGTAAAAATAGTATTAACCCTTCTAGTAGTTTTTTTATTACTTAGTTCCAATTCTTTTGCGGCTTCTAAGTACAGTTATACTACCATAAAATTTGATGGCAGAACCCAAAAGGTACGAACTGTTCCAGTGTTAATAGATGGTAAATCTGTTAGTTCGGACATACCTTCTTTTATCTACAAGGATAGTACATTAGTACCTGTAAGGTTTGTCGCAAATGGACTAGGGGCAGAAGTTGAGTGGAACGAAAAGAATAAAACAGTTACAGTAATAGATAAGGGAAAAGAAGTTGTACTAGGTATAGAAAGTCCAAATGTATACATAAATGGACAAAAACAAAAATTACCTAAAAACACACCAGCACCTAAACTAGTAAATGATTCAAGAACCATGGTTCCTATAAGATTTATTTCTGAAACACTTGGTTATAATGTAGCTTGGGATAATAATAAAGGGATTGTTTACATTAAAAGTGGAGATAATGGGAAAGAAGCTGAAATAAACAATATCAGTATAGATACTGAAACAGGTAATCTTCTTAAAGTAAAAATTTCAGGTTCTAGTTCTTTCAAGTATGAGAAAATGAATCTTGAATATCCACCAAGACTAGTAATAGATATCCCCAATTCAAAATTAAATCTTAAGAATCAAGGTAATGGTGATGGTTCAGGAATAGTAAATATTCCAGTGGGACAAGATCCTATAAAACAAGTAAGCACTTCTCAGTTTTCGGTTAATCCAAATGTAACTAGGGTAGTAATTCATTTGACGGAAGATATAAAGTATAATATTGATCAATCTGGTGATGGAAAGAACTTAGAAATTTCATTTCCGACTTCACAAGTTCCATCAACTCCAATAGTTAAACCTGTGGAACCAGTACAACCTTCAAACAAATTTGTAGATATCAAAATGGAAAATGTTAATGGAGAAGATGCTATTGTAATATATAATAGTTCTATTCCTAAAATAAATAACTTCAAAATGACTAATCCAAATAGAATGGTAATAGACATTTTAGATTCTACAATTGATTTAGAAAAACAAACAAATTACAATTATGATTTGGGAATTGTAAAAGGTGTAAGGGTTTCTCAGTTTTCTTCAGAGAATAAAATAGTACGTGCTGTACTAGATATTAGAGATGGAGTTAACGGAGGAAATATCAATGTCAAAGCTGAAGGAAATAAAATTATCATTATGCCAGAAAAAAATGCCTGGGAAGGAATAGATTTTTCTAAAGTCGATAGTGAGAGAAAATTAATAATTAGTGCATTAAACGATACTAATTATAATGTTAATTATGATTCAGTTAAAAAGGCTATGGAGATTAAAGTGCCTTTAGAAAATGTAAAGCTTAATAATGGTACTTTAAATATTAAAGACAAACTTGTTGACAATATAGTTATTGGAGAAGAACTAGGATATAAAAAAGTAGTAGTTAATTTTAAGAGAAGTGTTATATACAATGTAATATCTAAGGAAATTGACAATAAAATATCCGTAACATTTGTAAGAAATCAAGATGTATCACCTAGTGAAAGGCTGATAGTTATAGATCCTGGTCATGGTGGGTCTGACCCTGGTGCTTGTTATGGTGCACAGGAAAAAGAAGTAACTATTAGTATTTCTCACAAATTAAATGATAGACTTAAGGCATTGGGTTATAATACTATAATGACAAGATATGATGACTCTTATAAGGGATTATATGAGAGGACAGACATTGCAAATAATAATAATGCAGACATATTTATTAGTATTCATTCTAATGCACATAATGATAAAAGTATTTCAGGTTTACAGACTCTATATCATCCAAGTAAGTCAGAAGGTGATGGCAGTAGTCGTGATTTGGCAAAGATGATACAAGAAGAAGTACTTAAGACTACAGGATTTCAAGATAGGTGTATAGTAGAACGACCTAAATTAGCAGTGCTTAGAACATCTCATATGCCAGCAGCTCTTATTGAAGTAGGGTTTTTAAGTAACCAAGGTGATCAAGCACTTGTAACAAATAGTGAGTTTCAGGATAAGGTTGCAGATGGTATAGTTAAAGCTATAGAAAGATATTTTGAAGAGTATTAATAAGACAGGGAAGTAAGTTCCCTGTCTTATTTTGCAAAACATAGGAATAGTCCTTGTATAAAGACTTTATTATAAGGTATACTTAATAAAGTCTTTATTATTATTTTATAGGGAGGTTTTAGGATGAATGTATTTTTAGGATATTTATTGATTTTTTTTGCTAGAATTGTGGATGTTTCAATGGCAACAGTAAGAACACTAATGGTTGTCCAAGGAAGAAAGGTTCAAGCTGCATTAATAGGTTTTTTTGAAACAACTATTTATGTAGTGGCTTTAGGAAAAGTAGTTAGTGGGTTAAGCAACCCAGGTAATTTACTTGCTTATGCATTGGGATTTGCATGTGGAAACTATGTAGGTATAAGTATAGAAGAGAAAATAGCATTAGGTAATTTATCTGCTCAGGTTATAACTAGTAATGGTAAAAATGAAAAACTAGTAAATGAATTACGAGACAATGGTTTTGGTGTTACAGTTCTAAAAGGATATGGCAAAGAAGGTACAAGAGATATATTCAATATTACTTTAAAAAGAAAAGATTTAGAGGGATTAAGACAAATACTTAATCAGTATGATGAAGATGCATTTATAACTGTTAGTAGTACAAAACCAATAAGTGGTGGTTATTTTTCAACTATAAAAAAGAAATAATCATAGTATCTTCTACTCTCTAATATAATATATTAGAAAAGCTAAGGGGGGTAGGGGATGAAAATTAAAAAGTTTCTTTGTATAGTACTTATATTATGTATAGGAATTAGTTTATACGGATGCCAAAAAAAGAGTTTTATAAGTGGTTTATTTTCAAAAGATGATGATATGGAAATAATCAGAAGTGATGGAGAGGAAATTGATGTAACTGAAGATGATGGACTAAGAAATACAGTACTCTATTTTCAAAATGGTGAGGGATTTTTAGTTCCTGTTATGAGGAAGATACCTTGGGAAGAGGGAATTGCAAAATTAGCACTTAAAAATATGACTGACAATCCTTCATTAAGAGAAAATTTAGCTGCGACAGGTCTTATTCCAATTATACCTCCAGGGACAGCTGTTAAGGGCATGACTATCGATAGTGATACAGGTATTTGTAAAGTTGATTTTTCACAAGAATTCTTGAATTATCAAACTGAAGCTGAAGAAGAAAATTTAATTAAAGGGGTAGTGTATACTCTTACAGAGTTTCCAGCTATTAGGGAAGTAAAAATATTTGTTGAAGGTAAGGTGCTAGAATCTTTAAAATATGGTACTGAGATTAATCAACCACTTAGAAGAGAGGACATTAATTTAGTGAAAGGTGATGGGGAATATAGGTCAAAAGTTGTGGTATATTTTAAAGGGAATGACAATGATGAGTTCGAATATTTTGTTCCTGTGACTATTCCTACATTAGCTCCAATGACAAATGTATTTACAGCTCTTGAGGAATTATTCAAAGGTGCACCTTCGGATATAAATCTATATTCAAGTATTCCAGCTGAAGCAAATTTGCAGGGAGTAGAAGTTAAAGAAGGGGTGGCCTATGTAGATTTATCATTTTCTTCTCTAGATGAGGCGAATGAAAGATATGTACTAGATGAAATATATAAAAGTGTAGGGCTTACACTAAGTCAGTTTGAAGATATAGAAAAGGTAGAAGTGTTGATAGAAGGAAAAACACTAAAAGAAGCCGGTATAGAATATGAACTAGATGAGTCTATGCCTGTTTTTGCAAATGAATATTAAGTCAAGTGAGTCAAGGGACGTTCTCTTGGCTCATTTTCATTTCAGGAAAATGATTGAGTAAAAGTTTGCTTGGTAGTTTGTATAAATCATCAAATTTTGTCTATACTCCTTTTGAGGAGGGATTTAGATGAAAAAGGGGATTTTTTCAGTTTTGATAATATTTTGTTTGTTGTTTTCAGTTTATACTATGGTTTTTTCTCAAGGCAATTACAATAAAATTGATGTGTCCTTTAGAGATACAGCATTAGTTGGAAAAGGAGGTAAATTTGATTTAAAAGGTGAGACATTTTATTATAATAACAAGCTATATGCTCCCGTTTCAACATTAGTAAAAGTAATTGGTGGAGAAGGACTATTAAATGAAAAGAAAAGTGAAATAACTATAAGGACTTATAAGGATATTCCTGAGTGCAATCCATTGAATGGAGAAATATTTGTTTATGGAATTTTAATGAGTATTGATTTTCAAAACAGAGAGTTGGGAATTGAGCAGTATCTTGATGACAACAGTACAAAGATATCGTCAAAATTAAAGGTAAGGGATGATGTAATTATTATACTAGAGAGAAATAATAATAAGATGAATATAAATTTTAATGATTTAAATGTAAATGATAAAATTGGATTAATATTTGATAGATTTGGGTTGGTACGGGGTATAATAATGTCAAAATGAGTAAAGGATTGTTCCTTGACTTATACAATAAACACATTAGGAGGGATTTTAATGGCAAATGAAGTATTCAAAGGTACTGCAAAATTAGCTAGTGGAATGAAAGTAGAATGTACAGCAAGAAATCACAAAATAATTATGGACGAACCAAAAGAACTAGGTGGAACAGATGAAGGAATGAACCCTATAGAAGCGTTACTATGTGCATTAGGGGGATGTAAATGCATAGTAGCTAGTTGTTATGCAAGAGCTAAAAGAATTGACCTTCAAGAGATTTGGATAGAAGTAGAAGGAGTATTAGACCCAGATGGATTTATGGGTAAGAACAAAGATGTAAAAGTAGGTTTACAGTCTATAACATCCAAGATACACATAAAATCAAGTTCTCCTAAAGAAGACATAGAGAAATTTGTTGAATTTATCGATAGAACATGCCCTGTAGCTGATACCTTGGAAAAATCGCCAGAACTTATTACAGAGATTATATATGAATAGAATAAAATAAAAAATATTGGGCTCAGCCCAATATTTTTTATATAAATTTTATTGATTAAATATATCAATTAAAGAAATAGGTTTAGTATTATATTTATAGCAATGCTTTTAATAAAAATATAAAAAAGTGATAATTTTTCATTACAATATAAATTTATGATATAATTGAATTGAAATTCAAAAGCAAGGGGGAGAAAACATGAATATTAATGAAAGAATTTCATCATTGAGAAAGCTAATGGCTGAGAGGGGAATAGATGCCTATATCATACCTACCTATGATCCTCATCAAAGTGAATATGTAGGGGATCATTGGAAGAGTAGGATATGGATATCTGGATTTACAGGTTCAGCTGGAACTGTAGTTGTAACTAAAAATGAAGCAGGTCTTTGGACTGATGGTAGATACTTCATACAAGCAGCAAATCAAATAGCAAATAGTGAAATAAAACTTTTTAAAATGGGCATACCAGGAGTTCCTTCTTACATGGACTGGCTAAAGGACAATTTAACGGAAGGTGAAACTATAGGTTTTGATGGAAAGGTATTTCCTCAATCAGATGTAAAACAAATGGAAGAAAAGGTTTCCTATAAGAATATTAAATTAGTTCAAGAATATGATTTTATAGGTCAACTATGGGAAGATAGACCAGAGCTTCCAATGGACAAAATTTTTGTACATGATGTAAAATATACTGGAAAAACTGCTAAGGAAAAGCTAAATGATGTTAGAAAAAACATGAATGAATTAAATGTTGATTATTTCATATTAGGAAGCTTAGATGACATAGCATGGGTTTATAATATTAGGGGAAAAGATGTAGAATCAAATCCTGTTGTTACTTCCTATGCTCTTATTTCTAAAGAGAGTGCATTCTTGTTTGTTCATGGTGAAAAAGTACCGACAGAAGTGAAAGAATATTTAGAGGATAATGGTATAGAACTGAAAGAATATAATGATGTAAGAAAAACTGTTGAAGCAATTGAAGAAAATAGTAGAGTTTTCATTGATTCAAGTAGAATTAATAGTTGGCTATACAGTGGTATTCCAAAGTCATGTGTGATTGTTGAAGGAAGAAATATAACAACTGATTTAAAAGCAGTTAAAAATAATGTTGAAATAGAAAACCTAAAGAACTCCTACATAAAAGATGGGGTGGCATTAGTTAAATTTATGTATTGGCTAGATGAAAATATAGGGAAAACTCCTATATCTGAAATGTCAGTTGCAGAAAAGTTAATAGAGTTTAGAAGTCAGCAAAAAGATTTCGTAGAACCTAGTTTTGATACTATTGCAGGATACAAAGAACATGCTGCTATGATGCATTATAGTGCAACAGAAGAATCAGATTATCAACTTAAAAAAGAAGGAATGCTTTTAATAGACTCTGGTGGACAATATTTAGATGGAACTACAGATATCACTAGAACTTTAATATTAGGACCTATATCAGAAGAAGAAAAAAGAGATTTTACATTAACACTAAAAGGTCATATTAATTTGATAAAGACTAGATTCTTATATGGAGCTACTGGTTCAAATCTTGATGTATTAGCAAGATTTCCTCTATGGCAAGAAGGTATTGACTACAAATGTGGAACAGGTCATGGTGTAGGATTTTTCTTAAATGTTCATGAAGGGCCACATAGAATCTCTCCAGCTCCAAATAAGGTAGTGTTAGAAGAAGGTATGGTAATAACTATTGAGCCAGGAGTATATAAAGAAGGAAAACATGGTATAAGATTAGAAAATGATGTAATTGTTAGAAAAGATATAGAAACTGATTCAGGTCAATTTATGAAATTTGAAACCATATCTTATTGCCCTATAGATTTAGAAGGAATTAATGTAAATATGTTAGACGAAAGTGAGAGAACATGGTTAAATAACTATCATGAAGAAGTTTATAACAAACTATCACCATATTTAAATGAAAATGAAAAAGAATGGTTAAAAAATGAAACTAGAAATATATAAGCCCTATTTTAGGGCTTTTTTTATTTCAACAATTCTTTCAAAATTCTAGATACACAGTCATATGAATATCCTTTCCTCTGTAAAAATCCTCCTAACTTTCGATAAATGGCATTTTTATCATCTTTTTTATAAGAAGTAATTTTCTTTTTAGCAAGTTTCATTGCCCTTTCATATTCATCATCACAGTATTCCTCTAGAACTTCATCAATTATATCCTTAGATATGCCTTTCATATATAGATCTTGTTTAATTCTATAACTACCCCATTTATTTAGGTTTATCTTGTCACGTGCAAGTGTTTCTGCAAATCTTTTATCATTTAATAAATTTTGCCTATATAGATAATCAATTGTAGAATCAATCATATCAATTTCATAGCCCTTTTCTTTCATCTTGTCTATAATTTCTTTTTCGGATCTCCATCTATAAGACAACAACTTTATGGCATAATTATTAGCTCTATCTTGTTCTTCAGCTTTTAATACATTATCGATGTATTCTTCATCAATTTCCATATTTTTTTCTAGATTATATTTGTATGCTATTTCGATAGAAAGTCCAAAGGCAAACTTCTCATCTATGTATATATTTACTCTATCAATATTTCTTTGTGGTTGTATTTTTGTAATTTTCATTTTAATCCCTCTTTTGTTTTAATAATTTTTTCAGCTACTATTAGTTTAACATAATATTTATTTTGTTGATAGAATAATAGGGTGAATAGACCAATATAATATGTCTATTCACCCTATTTACAATAATTAATCTACTGGAACTGTTGGTTTTTCTTTTATTACATCATAGTATAATATCTTACTATATCTAACCATTCCCCTTTTGAAACCTTGCATTTCTGTTAGAACTTTGAGTTCTCTTCCTGTAATTTCGATTAATTCTTCCCTCATTTTTTCCCCTTTTTTGTTTTTTGCTTCACAGAAATAAATGGCATCATCTTTTAATTTATTCACTCCAATATTTAAAGTTCTTAACTTTTTATGAGAAGCCACTAATCTCACCCCCTGAAATATTAACCTCCATAATATATTTATTTTTTAAAAATATTTAATATGTCTTAATAATATAATAACATACTTTGATGAGAAATTAACACTTAATTTCAAATATTATGAAAAATAAAACAATATAATAGTATAATAGATTATAGAAGGTTAAATAGGTTATATATAGAATTATATAAATAGGGAGGATTGGGATGACAGCACTTAAATTATTAGTTTTTTTAAATTTAATAATGGTGTTCTTTAACTTTGTTTTTCTAATTAGAACTTTTTTTATCAATTACAAAGGAAGTAACAAATTATACAAAAATGTAATAATTATATCTTTTCTAGTTATAGGAATATTCATATCAGCAAGTTGTGTTATTGAGGGGAAAATGGGTATAGACATAATGAAGGCATTAGAAAATCCTCAAGGATTCAGTTTAACTGAGAAAAAGATTCAAATATACCAAGATAATTTAAATGAAATTTCTAATAGGATTCCATACAGTACAATTATCGCCTATGTAGTTTCTATTTTAGCTTATTTGCTATTTGCTGATGTTCAAACTGAAAGGAAAAAGAAAACAACCAAAACAGGTGATTGGGATTATGACAAAATTAAAAGAAATCAAAATAACAAATAGATTGCTTATTCTTATTGTAAGTATTTTTTTAGGTATATTAATAGCATTTCAGGCTAAAACTGTACAAAATTTGCCAGATTTGAATGCTCCTTATAGTAGGGGAAATACTCAATTGGCCTCAGATGTAAAAAAGGTTAAGGAAGAGAATAGGCATTTAGATAATGAGATAAGAAAAATTAATAGGGAAGTAAAAAAACATGAAAAAAAGATATTGAGAAATGAAGAAACTAATGAGATTTTTAGTGAAATTCAAAATTATAGAATGATGTGTGGGTTTGAGGATATACAGGGATCTGGAATTATAGTGGAAATTTATGATTTATATGATGATTATTATTATAATTATGATCCACAAGTTTTATATGACAAAAAGGAGCTATTGTTTACTACTGTTAATTTATTAAGAATAGGTGCTGCTGAGGCTATTTCAGTAAATGATATAAGAATAACAAATTATACAGAGATAGAGTTGGCTCGTAATCATTTTGAGATAAATGGCAAATCTACAAATACTCCCTTTGTCATTAAAGCTATAGGAGACAAGGATCATCTTTATAATATTGTTAAAAATTTAGGAGAAGACTGTTTTTTTGGTATAAAAATTACTAAAGAAGAACAGATTTTGATGCCTAAAAGTAATAAGGCTATAGAATTTAAATATGCAAACCCTTTAGAAGAATCAAGTAAATAGGTATATTTTCATTAGAATTTTCTTATTTCTATTTTATTAGCTTTTAATATACCTAATATTTGATTCTTTGTCTCTCCTTCTGGGATAGCAATTATTTTTCCTTGTTCATATTCTAGAAAAAGCTCTATACTATTTTCTAAGGGTAAAAATCCAGTAATCATGTTATAAGGATAATATCCTGTAGCATTACGGATAGTCTGACCTAATGATATATCTATTCTTAAATCTAGTCCTGTAATTAGAATTCCTTTTTTGGTGAATATAATAGTGATGGTTTTTTCTGAGAATTTTAGTAGTAATGATATTATTACAGTGAAAGCTACAAAGGGAAGTACGCTGTTTAAAGTAATTGATTTAAAAGAAAAATTACTTACTATAGGAGAAAAATAAATAAGCACTAAAAATATATAAAGCCAAGATTTTTCTAAATTAGTGAAATTATCACCTTTTAGTTCAACTAGGATTTCACTTTGTTTTAATATTTTTTTATTCCATTTTAGTTTTAGTGATGCTTGAAATAAAATAAAAAACATAAGTCCAATAGATAATATAATGGGAAGGACTATGTTTTTTATTTTATTTTCGGATAATTTATTAAATATTGGGTTAAATAGAATAGATATCGATGATATAAAAACTATAGTTGTTATGAATGATATGAAAAATGCTATAGATTTTTTCATTCTAACCATAAGAAAACCCCCTAAATTATTTATTTAGTATATTATAACCTATAATAAATGTATGTTCAATTTAAGCTTCAAAATATGATAATATAATTATAATAAGTTATTAGAGGGTGATATGATGTTTAACATAGATGAGGAATTACAAAAGCTACCAGATAGGCCTGGGGTATATATTATGAAGGATGAACATGGAGAGATAATCTATGTGGGAAAGGCTATATCATTAAAAAATAGAGTGAGACAGTATTTTCAATCCTCAAGAAGTAATACCCCTAAATTAAATGCATTAGTAAAAAATATTTGTGAATTTGAATATATAATAGTTGACAATGAAATTGAAGCACTAATACTTGAATCTAATCTTATAAAAAAGCATAAACCTAAGTATAATGTATTATTGAGGGATGATAAATCCTATCCATATATAAAGATTACTACTAATGAGAAATATCCTAGGGTGATAAAGACAAGGAGGGTTTTGAAAGATGGAGCAAAATATTATGGACCCTATCCAAGTGGATATGCTGTTAATGACACTCTAGAGATAATTAGAAACCTTTATCCCATAAGAACTTGTAATTTGAAACTAGATGGAGATAAAGTTACAGATAGACCATGCTTAAATTATCATATTGGTAGATGTTTGGCACCTTGTCAAGGTAATATTGATGAAGAAAAATATAAAGAAATGATTAATGAAATAATCATGTTTCTAAATGGGAAAGAAGACAAATTAGTGGAAATAATACAGGCAAAAATGCTTGATGCTTCAAGTAAAATGGATTTTGAAAGTGCAGCTAAATATAGAGACCAAGTCAATTCTTTAAAGGTTATATTGGAAAAACAAAAAATTGTTTCTACAAATATAGTAGATCAAGATGTTATAGGAATGGCTAGAGGAGTTGAAGAAGTTTGTGTTCAAGTGTTTTTTATAAGAACAGGCAAGGTAGTAGGAAGGGAGCATTTTATAATATATGATGTTGAACATTTAGATAGAAGTGAAGTTTTAAGTTCTTTTATAAAGCAGTTTTATTTGGGGACGGCATATGTTCCAAAAGAGGTATTTGTTGAAGAGGAATTCGAAGACTTAGAGGTGGTATCTAAATGGCTCAGTGAAAAGAGAGGTTCAAAGGTTACCATTAGAATCCCAAAGAGAGGCGAAAAGAGTAAGCTGATGGAAATGGTAAGAACAAATGCATTAAATACTCTTAATCAATATGGAGAACAAAATAAGAGAAAGTATAAAGAGAGAGAAGAGTCATTGGAAGAACTTTCGGAACTCATGAATTTAGAACGTATTCCCTATAGGATTGAAGCCTTTGATATATCCAATATTCAAGGAGTAGAACCAGTTGGCTCAATGGTTGTATTTGAAAATGGACAGCAGAAGAAAAGTGACTATAGAAGATTTAAAATAAGAACTGTAGAAGGACCCAATGATTATGCTAGTATGGAGGAGATTATTGAAAGGAGATTTAGAAGAGGGCTTAAGGAAAAAGAGATCATGAAAGAAAATTCTATAGAAGTAAAAGGATTTTCGAGTTTTCCAGATTTGATAATGATAGATGGGGGAAAAGGCCAGGTAAATATTGCAGAAAAGGTAATATTTGAATTGGGTCTAGATGTTCCAGTGTGTGGATTAGTGAAGGATGATTATCACAATACTAGAGGAATTATCTATGATAATAAAGAGATTGAATTAGCTAAGGATAGTCCTACATTTAGATTTATAACTAGAATTCAAGATGAAGCACATAGATTTGCCATTAGTTATCATAGAAGTTTAAGAAGTAAGAAGATGTTTAAATCAGATTTAGATAATATAAAAGGAATAGGAGAAGTAAGAAAAAAAGCTCTTCTTAAATATTTTGGTAGTGTAGAAGGTATAAGAAATGCATCTGTTGAAGAACTAGCAAAAGTAGATGTGATGAATAGACTAGTAGCTGAAGAAGTATATAATTATTTTAAAGCTAAAAAATCTTAAGGGGGTTCAAAATGGAAAAGAAATTGAGAAGATCTATTGTTGATAGAAAAATTTGTGGTGTTTGTGGAGGAATAGGTGAGTATCTAAATATAGATCCTACAATTATAAGACTTGGGTGGGTATTTCTATCTTTATTTACCTGTGGATTTCCTGGACTTATTGCTTATTTTATAGCTTGTTTGATAATACCAGAATAAATTAGGATGTGATTATATGGAATATGTTACTTTAGATAAAATAATTAAAGATTTAAATTTAGAAGTAATACATGAGGCAGACAATATTCATGATATTAAGATTACAATAAGTGAAATGAATAGACCCGGTATTCAACTGGCAGGGTACTTTGAATCTTTTGCCTATGAGAGGTTACAAGTAATTGGTAATGTAGAATGGCGTTATTTTAATAATTTATCAGATGATAGAAAGTTAAAGATTGCAGAAATGTTATTTTCTTATCCTATACCTGCATTAATTATATGTAGAGAATTGGATGTTTTTCCTGAAATATTGAAGGTAGGAAAAGAAAAAAACATAACCATTTTAAGAACTAATTTGTCAACAACAAAATTCATAAACCATCTCATAAATTACTTAGATGAAGTTCTTGCACCAGAGATTACAGTTCATGGGGTTTTAGTTGAAGTTTATGGTATGGGAATACTTCTTATGGGGAAAAGTGGTGTAGGTAAAAGTGAGACTGCTTTAGAGTTAATAAAACGAGGACATAGGTTAATAGCTGATGATGCTGTTGAGATAAAGAAGGTAGAAGATGATATTAGAGGAACTAGTCCAGAACTAATAAGACATTTTATGGAGATTAGAGGAATTGGAATAGTAGATATAGAGAGACTTTATGGAGTAAGTGCAGTAAAACAATGGGAGTTTATTGATTTAGTTATAGAACTAGAATTTTGGGATGAAAACAAGGAATATGATAGAGTTGGATTAGATGAGGAATACACGGAAATACTTGGAACAAGGGTACCTAAGTTGGTTATTCCAGTTAGACCCGGAAGGAATACAGCTATGATAGTTGAAGTAGCTGCAAGAAATAATAGACAGAAGTTATTAGGTTATAATGCAGCATTAGCATTAGATGAAAGAGTAAAAGAAATGATTAATATGAGAAAAAATGGAAAATAAAAATTTGACATTTTTTTAACAAAAAAGCACTATGATATTGATAATTACACAAAATCCATACTTTTTTGCCTGTTAAAATGTATTTTTGTTAGTTGACTTTACGAATGATGTTTAATATACTAAAGTTGTGTTGAAATGAATAGACACATCCTATTATATATATATGGAAGTGTCAAATTTATTATACAAAGTACTAATATCCAAAGGGGGTCTATAAATGACAAAAGTCATGAAAACCATGGATGGAAATACTGCGGCAGCATATGTAGCATATGCATTTACTGATGTAGCTGCAATTTATCCTATTACACCATCATCAACTATGGCAGAATTAATAGATGATTGGGCTGCCCATGGTAGAAAAAACATTTTTGGACAAGAAGTTCGTGTTACTGAAATGCAATCAGAAGCAGGTGCAGCAGGAGCGGTTCATGGTTCATTATCAGCAGGAGCATTGACAACTACTTTTACAGCATCTCAAGGCTTGCTATTGATGATACCTAATATGTACAAAATAGCAGGAGAGTTATTACCAGGTGTATTTCATGTTACTGCAAGAGCAGTGGCTGGTCATGCACTATCTATATTTGGAGACCATTCAGACGTTATGGCAACAAGACAAACAGGTTTCGGTCTTCTTGCAGCAGGAAGCGTTCAAGAAGTAATGGACTTGGCAGGTGTTGCACATCTAACAGCTATTAAGAGTAGAGTACCTTTCGTTCATTTCTTCGATGGATTTAGAACAAGCCATGAAATTCAAAAAATCGAATTAATTGACTATGAAGACCTTGGAAAATTAGTAGATATGGATGCAGTTAAAGCATTTAGAAATAGAGCATTAAATCCTGAACATCCATATACAAAGGGTACAGCTCAAAATCCAGATATTTTCTTCCAAGCAAAAGAAGCTGCAAATCCATATTATGACAGACTTCCTGATATAGTAAATAACTATATGAAGGAAATATCTAATTTAACAGGAAGAGAATATAAACCATTCAACTACTATGGACATCCAGAAGCTGAAAATATAATAGTAGCTATGGGTTCTGTAACTGAAGCTATAGAAGAAACTGTAGATTACTTAATGGCTAAAGGAGAAAAAGTAGGAGTAATAAATGTACATTTATATAGACCATTCTCAGAAAAATATTTCTTTGATGTATTACCAAAGACTGTTAAGAGAATAGCAGTTCTTGATAGAACAAAAGAACCAGGCGCAATTGGAGAACCCCTATACTTAGATGTTCGTTCAATATTCTATGGAAAAGAAAATGCCCCAGTAATTGTTGGTGGAAGATATGGTTTAGGTTCAAAAGATACTACTCCATCACAAATCAATGCGGTATTTGAAAACTTAAAACAACAAAATCCAAAAGATAGATTTACAATAGGAATCGTAGATGATGTTACTAATACATCTTTAGAAATAAAAGAAGAAATAAAAACAGCTCCAGAAGGAACTATTAGATGTAAATTCTGGGGATTAGGTTCTGATGGTACTGTTGGTGCAAATAAGAGTGCTATTAAGATTATCGGTGATGGTACTGATATGTATGCTCAAGGATATTTTGCATATGACAGTAAGAAATCAGGTGGTGTAACTATATCTCACTTAAGATTTGGAAAGAAACCTATTAAATCTACTTACTTAATAGATGAAGCAGATTTTGTATCTTGCTCAAAACAATCTTATGTACATCAATATAATGTAGTTGATGGAATAAGAGATAATGGCATATTCTTATTGAATACTGATTGGTCAGTTGAAGAATTAGATGAAAAATTACCAGGAAGTGTAAAGAAATATTTAGCAGAACACAATATAGATTTCTATACTATTGATGCAACTAAGATTGCAAATGAAATTGGTCTTGGCAATAGAACAAATATGATAATGCAATCAGCATTCTTCAAACTTGCTAATGTAATTCCAATAGAAGAAGCTGTTAAACATTTAAAGGATTCTATAGTTAAGAGCTATGGAAAGAAAGGTCAAGAAGTTGTTGAAATGAATTACAAAGCAGTAGATAGAGGAATTGATGCATTAGTTAAGGTTGATGTACCAGCAAATTGGAAAGACTCTGCTGAAGAAGAAGCAGCAAGTTGCAAAGAAGTTCCAGAATTTATTAAAGATGTTATGATTCCAATGACTAGACAAGAGGGAGACAAACTTCCTGTTAGTACTTTCGTTGGTAGAGAAGACGGTGTATTCCCACATGGAACAGCAGCATATGAAAAACGTGGTATAGCTGTTAATATTCCAGAGTGGCAAGTTGATAATTGTATCCAATGTAATCAATGTTCTTTCGTATGTCCTCATGCAGCTATTAGACCAATATTATTGACTGAGGAAGAAGTTAAAAATAGTCCAGAGGCTTTTGAAACTAAGAAGGCAATGGGTAAAGGACTTGAAGGGCTGCAATATCGTATTCAAGTAAGTCCATTAGATTGTACAGGATGTGGAAACTGTGCTAATGTTTGTCCTGCTAAGGAGAAAGCATTAGTTATGAAACCACTAGAAAAACAAGTAGAGAAACAAAGTCAAAATTGGGATTATGCTATGACAGTTGAAGTTAAAGATGACCTTATGACTAATACAAATATTAAGGGGAGTCAATTTGCTCAACCTCTATTTGAGTTCTCAGGAGCCTGTGCAGGATGTGGAGAAACTCCATATGCTAAGATAGTAACTCAACTATTTGGCGACAGAATGATCATTGCTAATGCTACAGGTTGTTCATCAATTTGGGGAGCTAGTGCACCATCAACTCCTTATTGTAAGAACAAAGAAGGTAAAGGACCAGCTTGGGCAAATTCACTATTTGAAGACAATGCTGAGCAAGGCTATGGAATGAGTGTAGCTATTAAGCAAATAAGAAGTAAATTAGAAGATTTAGTTAAAGAATTTATAGCATTAGACATAGATGCTGAATTAAATGCGGCGTTTAAAGAATGGCTAGAAGGTAAAGATGATGCAAAAGCTTCAAAGGCTGCAACATTGAAGATATTACCATTACTAGACAAAAAACTACCTTGTGAAAAATGTAGTGGATTATTAAATGAAATTGCTGAACTTAAAGATTACTTCATCAAGAAATCAATTTGGATCTTTGGTGGAGACGGTTGGGCATATGATATAGGATTTGGTGGATTGGATCACGTTCTAGCATCTGGAGAAGATGTAAATGTATTGGTATTTGACACTGAAGTATATTCAAATACTGGTGGTCAATCATCTAAGGCAACTCCAACGGCTGCTGTAGCTAAATTTGCTGCTTCAGGTAAGAAAGTTAGAAAGAAAGACTTAGGTATGATTGCTGCTTCATATGGCTATGTATATGTAGCTCAAGTAGCAATGGGAGCAGACAAGAATCAATTATTAAAAGCACTTAATGAAGCTGAAAGCTACAATGGACCATCATTAATCATTGCATATGCACCATGTATAAATCATGGAATTAAGTCAGGAATGGGTACTAGCCAAGCTCAAGAAAAGAAAGCTGTAGAGTCAGGATATTGGCATCTATATAGATACAATCCACTTCTTGAAGAAGAAGGAAAGAATCCATTTATCTTGGATTCAAAAGAACCAACAGAAGATTTTATTGATTTCTTAAATACTGAGGTAAGGTATACTTCATTGAAACGAACCTTCCCAGAAATAGCAGAAGATCTATTTAAGAAAGCTGAAGCAGATGCAAAAGCAAGATATGAAAAATATAAGAGATTAGCTGAATAATAAAAAGGAGCCAAATTGGCTCCTTTTTTACATAAAAGATATTGTCTCTGAATATTTATATTTAGGGGGTGGCTTTTTTGAAAAATAAGAAATGGGAAATTATAGCTATGATGCTCATTGCTTTTTTTATATTTTGGTCAATTTACATACATTACAATGATGTAGAGTCATTAACAGAGAAGGATGATAAAAAATATACAGGAGTAATAAAATTGTGGGACTATCCTAGATTAAATGTGGAGACTGGAAGCAGATATAGTTGGATTCAACAGAAAATAAAGTCATTTGAAAAGAAAAACCCTGGGGTATATATAGATTTCACTCCACTAGATTGGGAAAGTGGTCCTTATATCATAAATCAAGCAATAGAATCTGGTGATAAGCCAGATATTGTACCTATAAGTCATGATTTCTACAATTTTGATAAGTTACATCCACTTGATGAATACTTTACAGATAAGGAATTAGATAGGTTTAAATTTGAAACTGTAAAATCAGTAACTAATGATGGTAGTATGATGGGTGTACCTTTTGCAATAACTACATATACAATGTATTTAAATTTAGATTTATTTAATGAAAGGGGTATCTCTCCACCTATTGATGGAAATTGGACCTATGAAGAATTTGTTGAGAGTATGAGTGGGCTTACTTTTGATTCCGATGAAGATGGCATAAATGATCATTTTGGATTTATATCATTTATAGAACCAAATTATTATAATTTATGGGGAATAATACTTAGTGATGGAGCAAATATTATAGATGATAAGAGTGGAAAATTTGTATTTAAAGGGGAGAGTGCAGTAACTGGTTTACAAAAGGTAGTAGATTTAAAATATAAGTATGGAGTAACACCTGAATATTTTGGTATAATAGGGGAGAGAGAATGTTGGGACATGTTTAGTAAAGAAAAGAAAGTAGCAGTATATCCAACAGGTGCTTGGGCTGTAAAGGTATTAAGAAAGCTTCAAGATGAAGGAAATGGATTTAATTTTGATGTGGCCAATTTTCCTATTGGAGATGTGAAGTTCCCTGTGACATTATCTAATGGTATAGCAGCTTTTGGAGTTTTTCAAGATGAAGATATTAAAAAAATGGAAATGTGTGTAGAATTCTTAAAATATTTAACGGAAGATAGTACTCAAAGAACATTGGAACAATTAGGTATGTTTACAGTAAAAAAGGGTATAGATGATATGTATATAACTGAACCCATGATGAAGAAAATAGAGAATACTATTTACTATACTAAGGTTGTGCCAAGAGATAGTAGTTGGAAAGATATTGATATAATAATTCAAGAGGAAGTAAGAAATGCTATATTAGGCGAGAAAACTCCTAAGTCAGCCATATTAGATGGGGTGAAGCGTGTAGAATTATTGACAGAATGAGTTATAATATACAGTAATATAAATATTAATCGTAGGAGTGGTTTGTTTGAATAAAACTGATTTATATAAATTGTTTGTTGAGGAATTGAAAGATGCAAGGGTCTTAATAGATGAACCTATGAAAAAACATACTTCGTTTAGAATAGGTGGACCAGTTGATTTGATGATAATACCTGGGAGTGAGAGAGAATTAATAGAAGCTATTAATATTTGCAGGAATAATAATATAGATTATATTGTAATGGGAAATGGATCTAATATGTTAGTTAGTGACACTGGTATGCGAGGTGTAGTAATAAAAATAGCAGAAGCATTAGGAGATATAATTGTAAGTGGGACTAAATTGAAAGCACAGGCAGGAGCTTTACTTACAGTTGTGAGCAAAAGAGCTCTTAAGGCTTCTCTTAAAGGATTGGAGTTTGCCAATGGCATACCAGGAAGTATTGGTGGAGCAATTACCATGAATGCAGGGGCCTATGGCGGAGAAATGAAGGATGTTGTTACCAAGGTAAAATGTATAGATAAGAATGGAGAAATTATTGTACTATCCAATGAAGAAATGAAGTTTAGATATAGAGGGAGTAGAGTTCAAGATGAAGGTCTAATAGTACTAGAAGTGGAAATGGAACTTGAAGAAGGAGATTACGATGAGATTTTAGGAAAGACGAAGGATTATACAGAAAGGAGAACTACTAAACAACCTCTCAATTTTCCTAGTGGAGGAAGTACCTTTAAGAGGCCTGAGGGGCATTATGCTGGAAAATTAATAGAAGATGCAGGGCTAAAAGGTATTCGCCTAGGAGGTGCACAGGTTTCAGAATTGCACAGTGGATTTATAGTAAATGTTGACAATGCTACTTGTAGTGATGTTGTTAATCTCATTAAGGTAGTGCAAAAAGTGGTAAGGGATAAATACGATGTGTTATTAGAACCAGAAATAAAATTTGTAGGGGAAGAATAGGAAGGTAAAAATATGAAAATTTACGGAGATTATCATACTCATACCATATATAGCCATGGAAAGGGTACTATAAGAGATAATGTAGAAGAAGCCTATATTAAAGGCTTGAAGGAGATTGCAATATGTGATCATGGTCCTGGTCATGTTGGTTATGGAGTAAAAAGAGAAAATTTAAAGATAATGAGAGAAGAAATAGATGAATTAAATAAGGAATTTGAGCCAAAAGGCTTAAAGATACTGTTAGGCGTTGAAGCAAATTTACTTGGCTATGATGGCACTATAGATGTGAAAGAAGAAGACTTAAAATACTTAGATATATTATTATTAGGATATCATTTTGGAGCGATGCCTAGAAATCCAATAGATTTCTATAAACTATATATCTTTAATGGACTTTCAAAGATGTTTTCAGGACTAAAAGCTAATGCTATGAAAATGAATACGGAAGCATTAATTAAGGCCATGGATAGGTACCCTATAGATATAATTACTCATCCTGGTTCAAAGGTATATGTTGATATAGAAAGATTGGCTAGAGCTGCAAGAGAAAAGGGTACAGCATTGGAGATAAATGCTAGTCACAGCCATTTAACTGTAGAGGAAATAGAAATTGCTCTAAGGGAAGGTGCTAATTTTTACATAAATAGTGATGCACATAGACCAGAGGATGTTGCTAATTTAGAAAAAGGTATAAAAAGAGCAAAACAGGTTAAAGTACCCATAGAAAGGATAATAAACATCAAGGATTAATTAACGGAGGGAAAATATGGATATGGAATTTCTTATTATCACAGGACTATCTGGAGCTGGGAAAAGTCAGGCTATGAAAGCAATGGAAGATATTAATTACTACTGTATGGACAACCTTCCACCACAATTATTGCCTGGTTTTGCAGAGTTGTGTTATGAGTCTAAAAGAAATATAAAAAAGGTAGCAGTAGTGGTGGATATTAGAGGTGGGAAATTTTTTGATGCACTTTTTAACAGCTTAGAAAAGCTAAGTGAAAAGGGTTTGAAATATAGAATACTTTTTTTAGATGCATCTGATATTGTATTGATTAAAAGGTATAAAGAGCTAAGAAGACCTCATCCATTAAGCATTAATGGCAGATTGATTGATGGGATAACTAAAGAAAGGCAGTTACTAGAAGAAGTAAAAGGTAAATCAGATTATATAATAGATACTTCTAATCTTACTATTGGTATGTTAAAAGAAGAAATAAGAAAAATATTTGTAGAAGGTGAGGAATCTAGAAAGTTAACTATTTCAGTAGTTTCTTTTGGATTCAAATATGGGATTTTATTAGACGGAGATTTAATATTTGATGTCAGATTTTTACCAAATCCATACTATATAGAAGAACTAAAGGATTACACAGGTAATGATGAAAATGTGAGAGAATATGTCTTGAAATGGGAACAAACGAGAACATTTATCAATAAGTTAATTGATATGTTAAACTTTCTTATACCTTACTATATAAAAGAGGGAAAAACCCAATTAGTCATAGGAATAGGCTGTACTGGAGGGAAACATAGATCTGTAGCTATAGCTAATTTTATACATGAAGTTCTTTCAAAAGAAGGTAACAGAGTTATTTTAAGTCATAGAGACAGTAAATAAATATAGAGGAGTTTAATGAAATGAATTATAAAGAGAGACGATTGTCTAAAGGACCTAAAATAGTTGCTATTGGTGGAGGTACTGGATTATCAATACTATTAAGAGGTCTCAAAGAGTATACATCTAATATTACTGCTATAGTGACAGTAGCTGATGATGGTGGAGGTTCTGGAATACTAAGAGAGGATTTGGGAATGCTTCCACCTGGTGATATTAGAAGTTGTATTTTAGCGTTAGCAAATACAGAACCTATTATGGAAAAATTAATTCAATATAGATTTAAAGAAGGTAAACTAAAGGGTCAGAACTTTGGCAATTTATTTTTAGCAGCTATGAATGAAATATGTGGTAGTTTTGAAGTTGCAGTAAGGGAAGCTTCTAATGTATTGGCAGTTACGGGAAAAGTTCTTCCAATGACATTAGAAAATGTAACCTTATATGCTGAATTAGAAAATGGTATGAAAGTTGAAGGAGAATCCAATATTCCATTAAAAAACAAGGAATATTTAAGTAAGATAAAAAGAGTATATATGGAACCAAAGATGTCTTATCCTTTAGAAGAGGCTGTTGTTGCAATAGAAGAGGCAGATATTATAGTTCTTGGACCAGGAAGTCTCTATACAAGTGTTATACCTAATTTACTTGTAAATGACATGGTAAATCATATCCGTGATTCAGAAGCTATTGTAGTATATGTTTCAAACGTTATGACTCAGCCAGGTGAGACAGATAGATATACTGTATTTGAGCATGTAGAAGCTATACTAAATCATAGCAGAGGAGATTTAATAGACTATTGTATAGCAAATATAGAAGAGATACCAGAAGAAATACTTGAAAAATACAAGGAAGATGGAGCTAAACCTGTTATTTTGACAAAAGAAGATGAAGCAAAATTAAGTAATATTGGAATTACAGTTATTAAGGACAGTTTAATTGATGTAAAAAAAGACTATATTCGTCATGATACATTAAAAGTAAGTGAAATAATTACAAAACTGCGACATTAGTGCGACAGCGGAGACGGTTCGAGACCACTGAAAAACACATTATAAATTTTTGAAATTTTAACAGAAATATTCATAAATATATAGTAGAAAACCCCCTATTTTGATATAATAGAGTTATCCAAAACACCAATATCAAAGGGGGTTTTCACATGCTTAAA
>Ga0129309_1000080_pt1 | contig 83942 bp, 60 predicted proteins | sample L1105metagenome_FD_94439 | JGI IMG/M metagenome (GOLD analysis project Ga0129309, IMG submission 94439) | Ring-tailed lemur group fecal microbial communities from Wisconsin, USA - L1105 metagenome | ecosystem: Host-associated > Mammals > Digestive system > Large intestine > Fecal | place: USA...
AGGGGAAGTAGGCGGAATCAATTGCGGAGGGGACATGGGAGTCCGCCGGTGCTTAGCGAGGTCCCTCACGAGCTTAGCACTGCTGCGCACTCCAAAGAGTGCAAACGGTCCCCGCAGCAATTCGTTCCGGCCGGATTTCCCCCTTACGACAACCTCCAACCGGGGACAAAAGACTCAGCCCAGCCTCCTCACCACACCGGACATGGTCCGTTCCGGCCGCGTCCTCCTAACCTCCGTTAAATATTAATTTATGAAATTTTTATCGCACAATCCCATCTTTTGTGGTAGAATAACAATGTTAAAGTATGGCATAGAAAATTATGCCGTTTACAACTAAATACACAGGGAGAAAGACCTATTATGGAAATGAAACGAGTATTGCTTAAATTAAGCGGTGAAGCTCTGGCAGGCGATAAGAAGACGGGCTTTGACGAAGCGACGGTAAAGGAAGTTGCCCGACAGGTTAAAATAGCAGTTTCCGAAGGCATCGAAGTCGGTGTTGTCATCGGAGGCGGAAATTTCTGGAGGGGCCGTGAGAGTAATGCCATTGACAGAACGAAAGCGGATCAGATTGGCATGCTGGCTACTGTCATGAACTGCATCTATGTGTCTGAGATTTTCCGAAGCAGCGGAATGGACACACAGATCCTGACTCCATTTGAGTGCGGCTCCATGACGAAGCTTTTTTCCAAAGACAGGGCCAATAAGTACTTTAAGAGAGGGATGGTAGTGTTTTTTGCAGGCGGTACAGGCCATCCGTATTTCTCTACCGATACAGGAGTTGCCCTCAGGGCGATTGAGATGGAGGCAGACTGTATTCTTTTGGCAAAGGCCATCGACGGCGTTTACGACAGCGATCCGAAGCTGAATCCGGCTGCGATAAAGTATGACACAATTTCCATTCAGGAAGTAATTGATAAAAAGCTGGCTGTAGTAGATTTGACGGCGTCTATCATGTGCATGGAGAATCATGTGCCGATGGCTGTATTCAGCCTTAATGAGGAAAACGGCATCATCAATGCGATGCAGGGAAAAATAAATGGTACGGTAGTTACCGCATAACAGGAGGTTTATATGCAGGAGATGATTAAGGTTTACGAAGAAAAGATGGTAAAATCATATGAAGTTTTGTTGGATGAGTATGCCTCCATCCGGGCAGGCAGAGCAAATCCTCATGTGCTTGACAAACTGAGAGTGGATTATTACGGCACACCGACTCCGCTTCAGCAGGTAGCTAATGTCTCCGTACCGGAACCGAGAATGATTTTGATCCAGCCATGGGAGAGAAAACTGATCAAGGACATTGAAAAAGCTATCCTCACCTCTGATCTGGGCATCAATCCGAATAACGACGGCCATGCCATCCGCCTTGTCTTCCCGGAACTGACGGAAGAGCGGAGAAAAGAACTGGCGAAGGATGTCAAGAAAAAGGGAGAAGGCGTTAAGGTAGCTGTCCGCAATATCCGCCGTGATGCCAATGATGCGATCAAGAAGATGGAGAAGGCAGGAGAAATTTCTGAAGATGATCAGGCTGAAGGCGAGGAGAAGATCCAGAAGATTACAGACAAGATGATCGAGAAGATTGATAAAGCGGTAGAGGCAAAGACAAAGGAAATTATGACCGTTTAATCTTTTAGGTTCGGAGAGATTTAACCGCATAACAGGGGGCAGGTAATCTGCCCCTGATTTTACGTTAATTGACGGTGAGAGGCTAAACACACATCGGAGGAAATGATGGAAAATACAGATAAAATTATAACAGAGGAGACGAACCTGGTTATTCCGGAACACGTTGCCCTGATTCTGGACGGCAACGGCCGCTGGGCGAAGAAACGTGGACTTCCGAGAACCGCAGGCCATAAGCAGGGCTGCGTGACAGTGGAACAGACGGTGGAAGACGCTGCGAGACTGGGTATAAAGTATCTGACCGTGTATGGTTTTTCAACCGAGAACTGGAAACGCTCCGTCGAGGAAGTGGGAGCGCTGATGCAGTTGTTCCGTTACTATCTGAAACGGCTTTTAAAAATTGCAAAATCAAATAATGTCAGAGTGAAAATGATCGGGGACAGAACCCGTTTCGATAGAGATATCATTGAAGGAATCGATACACTGGAGAGAGAGACAAAAAATAATACGGGAATGACTTTTGTGATTGCCGTTAATTATGGAGGAAGGGATGAGATCACAAGAGCGATCCGGCGGATGACGGCAGACTGTAAGGAAGGCCGTCTGGATTCCGGCTCAGTTACGGAACAGGTGGTTTCCTCTTATCTGGATACGGCAGATATCCCGGATCCGGATCTTTTGATCCGTACCAGCGGAGAAATCCGCCTCTCGAATTATCTTTTATGGCAGCTTGCGTACAGTGAGATCGTTGTGACAGACTGCCTGTGGCCTGATTTCAACAAAGAAGAGCTATTAAAGGCCATTGCCCAGTATAATAAGAGAGACAGAAGGTTCGGCGGGGTCAAATGAAAATGAAGCACGCCTGAATTACCTCGCAGGAGGATGGCTGCAAAGCGGATCAAAGCGGATGCAGCTTACGAATACCTGTCTTGTCGGCAGGTGAGTTGAGGGAGGAGGAGCCATGTTCAGAACAAGGCTGATCAGCGGTATTATACTAGTAATTCTGGCCGTGATTGTAGTCAGTACGGGAGGTGCCCTTCTGTACGGCGTCACTGCGGTTATTTCACTGGTGGGGATGTTTGAATTATACCGTGTAATGGGTATTGAAAAAAAAAGTCTGGGACTTGTCGGATATCTGGCGGGGATATCGTATTATGGCCTGCTGTGGTTCGACGGACAAAAATATGTGACGTTGATGGCGATTGCAGCCCTGATGCTGCTTATGACAATCTATGTGTTTACGTTTCCTCACTACGGGACAGAACAGGTGACGGTGTCTTTCTTTGGCATCTTCTATCTGGCAGTGATGCTTTCCTACCTGTACCAGGTGAGGGAGATGGCGGACGGAAGATATCTGGTCTGGCTGATTTTCCTGAGTTCATGGGGATGCGATACCTGCGCCTATTGCGCCGGAATGCTGTTTGGCAGGCACAAACTGACACCGGTGCTGAGCCCGAAAAAGACGATAGAGGGAGCCGTGGGCGGAATAATAGGGGCGGCTGTCCTCGGATTCATTTATGCATCCATATTCGGCCACAGGATGGATGAGATTGGCAATCCACAGGCAGCTTGTGCGGCAGCCTGCGCCATAGCGGCGGTGATTTCTCAGATAGGAGATCTGGCAGCCTCCGCAATCAAAAGGAACCATAATGTAAAAGATTACGGCCATCTGATACCGGGACACGGCGGTGTGCTGGACCGGTTTGACAGCGTTATATTTACGGCCCCGGCTATCTTTTTTGCGCTGACATTTCTCGGTTAACGGCTGACGGAAGGGACACCAAGATTCTGTCAGACAGGTACACCGGCCGGAAAAGATGCATAGAATACTGGAGCCGGTTCAATAATAACTGAAGATATCAAAAAGTAACAGTGAGTTAAGAAAGGCAGACATCTGCGATGAAAAAAATAGCTATACTGGGTTCTACCGGTTCAATCGGAACACAGACATTGGACGTGGTCAGGACGAATAAAGATATAGAGGTGACTGCATTAGCCGCCGGAAGCAATATATCGCTTTTGGAAAGTCAGATCCGGGAATTTACACCGAAGCTCGCCGCAGTCTGGGATGAGAAGAAGGCGGCTGAACTTAAAAGCCGGGTGCGAGATCTCGATGTGAAGGTGGTAAGCGGGATGGAAGGCCTTCTCGAAATTGCCGCAGAACCTTCCTCGGAGATTCTGGTGACGGCAATTGTAGGTATGATTGGCATCAGGCCGACCATTGCGGCAATGGAGGCGGGCAAGGACATTGCCCTCGCGAATAAGGAAACGCTTGTGACCGCAGGCCATATCATCATGCCGCTGGCAAAAGAGAAGAATGTCAGGATACTGCCGGTGGACAGTGAACACAGCGCCATATTCCAGAGCCTGAACGGCGAGCATGGAAACAGGATACATAAAATCCTTCTGACTGCATCGGGCGGCCCGTTCCGCAAAAGAACGAGAGAGCAGATGAAGGACATTCAGGTGGAGGATGCGCTTAAGCATCCCAACTGGACGATGGGCAGAAAGATTACAATCGACAGCTCCACGATGGTGAACAAGGGGCTGGAAGTGATGGAAGCAAGATGGCTGTTCGGCGTCACGATGGAGCAGGTTCAGGTTGTGGTCCAGCCTCAGAGCGTGATTCATTCCATGGTGGAATTTGAAGACGGAGCTGTAATTGCCCAATTGGGAACTCCGGACATGAAACTGCCGATTCAGTATGCGCTTTACTACCCGCAGCGGAAGTTTTTGCCCGGCGGGCGGTTAGATTTTGCCAAACTTGGGCAGATTACCTTTGAAGCCCCTGACTTCTGCAATTTTCACGGCCTTTCACTGGCCTATGAGGCAGGAAAACGCGGCGGAACGCTGCCGACCGTATTTAACGCGGCGAATGAACTGGCAGTGAAAAAATTCCTGGACAGAAAAGCAGGATACTTAGCGATAACCGATATGATCGAGGCTGCAATGGAGCAGCACAGGGTAGTGGAAAATCCGTCGGTGGATGAGATACTTTCCGCTGAGCAGGAGACTTATGACTTTATAGAGAGCAGGTGGTAGATTGTTAAGTTTACTTGCGGCAATACTTGTATTTGGACTAATCATACTTTTTCATGAATTCGGACACTTTCTGCTGGCAAAGCGCGGCGGAATCTGCGTAGTGGAATTTTCTCTGGGAATGGGGCCGAGACTGTTCAGCATGGTCAAAGGCGGAACCAGGTATTCCCTGAAACTGTTTCCCTTCGGAGGCTCCTGCATGATGCTGGGAGAGGATGAGGATTTATCCGACGATGACAGGGATGAGAGGGCCGGAAAAAATATTGCCGGTAAAGCAGCTTACGGGGAGGATGAGTTTAAAGATACAAAAGCCGCTTCCCATAAGGAAGCGGAGCAGACACGAAGCTACGCGGGGGTAGAACTGGCGCCGGGAGCAACCGGAGTGACATTTAATGAGACATCGGTGTGGACCCGATTTCTTGTTATTGCGGCCGGACCGGTTTTCAACTTTATTCTGGCATTTGTCTGTGCATTCTTTGTAATCAGCTATGTGGGCTACGATCCGGCGGAAGTTTACAGCGTCGTGGAGGGCTATCCGGCGGCTGAGGCAGGAATTGAGCCGGGCGATGTGATTACACAGATCAACGGCAAGAACATTAAGATATACAGGGACGTACTGGCTTATACCAGCTTCCACCAGGGAGAGACACTGAACCTGGAATACAGACGCGGCAATGAACTTCATCAGGCGGTGATTGAGCCGGTATATTCCGCTGAAAACGGAAGCTATATGATGGGAATCAGCGGCGGAGTCTATAAAAAACCGGAATCCGTATTTGTGACAGCCAAATACAGCGCGTATGAACTGAGGTACTGGATCAATCTGACGTTTAAGAGCCTTGGGATGATTGTGAAACGCCAGGTAAAGACGGATGATATAGCAGGCCCTGTGCGGATTGTTTCGATGATCGATTCCACTGTCAGGGAGAGCAGCGAATACGGGCTGATGGTGGTGCTTGTCAATCTCGCCAATATGTGTGTCCTTTTGAGCGCAAACCTTGGCATCATGAATCTGCTTCCGATTCCGGCCCTGGACGGAGGACGGCTTGTCTTTATCATTCTGGAAGCGCTCAGGGGGCGGCCGATCGACCGGGAAAAGGAAGGGATGATCCATATGGCCGGTATGGCGGTTCTTATGGTGCTGATGGTATTTATCCTGTTTAATGATATCAGAAACATGCTGTGATAAAGTAGAAGTTCAGAGATACCGGGGAGGTTAGTATGGCGTACAGAGATGAGACAAAAACGGTTCAGATTGGAAAAAAGGTAATCGGGGGAGGAAACCCGATCCTGATCCAGTCCATGTGCAACACAAAGACAGAGGATGTGAAAGCGACAATCGGCCAGATCCTGGAACTTCAGAACGCTGGCTGTGATATTATCCGCGTGGCGGTTCCGACGATGGAAGCTGCAATGGCCCTGACCGAGATTAAGAAGGCAATCAGGATTCCTTTGGTGGCCGATATTCATTTTGATTACCGTCTGGCGATTGCGGCGATAGAATGCGGCGCTGATAAAATCCGGATCAATCCTGGCAATATCGGTGCAAAAGAACGCGTTCAGGCCGTTGTGGATAAAGCCCGGGAATACGGCGTCCCTATTCGTGTGGGCGTCAACAGCGGTTCCCTGGAAAAGCATCTGCTCGAAGAGTACGGCGGCGTGACGGCGGAGGGAATTGTACGGAGCGCCCTGGAAAAGGTGGCGTTGATTGAGCGCATGGGATACGACAATCTCGTAATCAGCATCAAATCCTCGGATGTCATGATGTGCGTAAAGGCTCATGAGCTGATTGCAAAGAAAACCAGATATCCGCTCCATGTCGGCATCACGGAGGCGGGAACGCTGCTGGCAGGCAATATCAAGTCCGCCGTTGGCCTGGGCCTGATCTTAAATCAGGGGATCGGAGATACCATCCGTGTCTCCCTGACCGGAAACCCGGTGGAGGAAGTGAAATCGGCAAAGCTGATTTTGCGGACCCTGGGGCTTCGAAAGGGAGGGGTTGAGGTGGTATCATGCCCTACCTGCGGGAGAACCTGCATTGATCTGATCGGTCTGGCCGGCCAGGTGGAAAACATGGTCCAGGAATATGAGCTGGATATCAAGGTGGCCGTGATGGGCTGTGTCGTAAACGGCCCGGGAGAGGCAAGGGAGGCGGATCTTGGCATTGCAGGCGGCATCGGGGAAGGACTGCTGATCCGCAAAGGTGAAATCATCAAAAAAGTGCCAGAGAAAGACCTTCTGCCCGCACTGAAAGAAGAGCTTGACAGGCTGGCCGGAAAACTGGAATAATAGAGCTGCAGGGTGAAAAAGAAATTAAGGTGATGGAATGAAATCGTTTTTGGAAGTATTTCCTGATTTACATATTGCAGATAATGTGAGAGAGCTTTTTGAGCTGGTAGAGGTGGAGAAGGTGGCCACTACCAGGGATAGAAGCTCTATCCGCATTTATATCGTCAGTCCCAGACTGATTCATAAACAGAACATCTATAAGCTGGAGGAGGGGATTAAGAGCCAGCTCTTCCCCGGAAAAAAGGTGACGATTAAAATCCTGGAGAAATATCATCTCTCCGGCCAGTATACGCCGAAAAAGCTGATGGATGTTTACCGTGACAGCATCCTGATGGAGCTTAAGAATTACAGCATACTTTTATACAATATGTTCCGCAGGGCCGTTCTCTCTTTTGACGAGAAGGATCTTCTGACCATGGAGATCGAGGATACGATGATAGCAAAGGACAAGGCGCCGGAGCTTGTGAGGATCCTCGAAAAGATCTTTACGGAACGCTGTAACATTCCGATGGAGGTCAGGCTGTCCTACCGCCCGGCAGAGGCCAGAAAAAGGGTGGAGGAGGAGCCTGCCGTCATCTATATGAACGCGGAGCATACATCCGGCGGCGCAGCGCCGTCCGATCCGGCTCCGGTCTCCGGGGAGGCCTCCCTGGATCTTCCCTTTGACGAGGGCAGCTCGGTCTTAAAGCCGGTGGGCGATTTGAACTTCCAGGCGGAGAAGAAACAGAAAGCAGTTAAGGAAACCGGCGGAAAGAACGCCCAGTCAAAAGCGGGAGGCGATTTAAGCGGCAAAAAGGGCAAAGGCGATTTTAGCGGCGGAAAGAGGGAATTCCGGCGCTCCGGCTACGGCAGAAAGTCGGATAATCCGGATGTCCTGTATGGCCGCGATTTTGACGAAGAGTCGGTTGAGATTGAGAAGATAGAAGGGGAGATAGGTGAGGTGGTGATCCGCGGAAAGATACTCGCCACGGATGTGCGTGAGCTTCGCAGCGGTAATTCCCTCTTTATTTTCAGTATCAGTGACTTTACCGATACGATCAGTGTCAAAGTGTTCGCCCGCGAGGAGTCACTTGAGGATTTGAAGACTGCGACAAAGGCCGGCCAGTTTGTCAGGCTGAAAGGCGTGGCGAACATCGACCGTTTCGACGGGGAGCTGACCATCGGTTCTGTTGTGGGTATTAAAAAATGCGAGGATTTTACGACGAAACGCGTGGACAATGCTCCGGTCAAGCGTGTGGAACTGCACTGCCATACCAAGATGAGCGATATGGACGGCGTTTCCGAGGTAAAGGACCTCATTAAGCGGGCCAAACAGTGGGGAATGGACGCGATGGCGGTAACGGATCACGGCTGTGTCCAGTCCTTTCCGGATGCCAACCATTCCGTGGAGAGAGGTGATAATTTCAAGGTTCTTTACGGTGTGGAGGGATATCTGGTCGACGATATGAAGGAACTGGTTGAAAACGGTGCGGGACAATCCCTGGATCATACCTGTGTGGTCTTCGATATCGAGACGACCGGCTTCAGCCCTCTTAAGAACCGGATCATTGAGATAGGCGCAGTCAGGGTGGAGGAGGGACGGATTGTTGATAAATTCAGCAGCTTCGTCAACCCCGACGTGCCGATTCCCTTTGAGATAGAGAAGCTGACGGGTATCAATGACAACATGGTTCTGGATGCGCCGAAGATAGACAAAGTTCTTCCTGAATTTCTGGAGTTTTGCAGGGGAGCCGTCATGGTGGCTCATAATGCCGGTTTTGACATCAGCTTTATTAAAGAGAATGCAAGACAGCAGGGACTTGAGTTTAATCCGACCGTGCTCGACACGGTATCCCTGGCCCGCGTTCTCCTTCCGAACCTCAACCGGTTTAAGCTGGATACGGTAGCAAAAGAGCTTAAGATTAACCTGGCAAACCATCACAGGGCGGTGGACGATGCAGGGGCGACAGCGGAAATCTTTGTCCGTTTTATAAAAATGCTGAAGGAACGTGACATTTTTGATCTGTCCCAGTTAAATGAACTCAGCAGGATGACGGTGGAAATGATACGGAAGATGCCCACCTACCATATTATCATAATTGCGAAAAACGATGTGGGGCGCGTCAATCTCTACCGCCTCGTATCAGAGTCCAACCTGACTTATTTTGCCAGACGTCCCAGGATCCCGAAGAGCCTGCTTAGCCAGTACCGGGAGGGCCTTATCATCGGTTCCGCCTGCGAGGCGGGGGAACTCTACCAGGCGCTTTTACGCGGTGTGCCTGATACGGAGATACATAAGATAGTGGATTTTTATGACTATCTGGAAATACAGCCTCTGGGCAACAATGCATTTATGCTCAGGGATGAGAAAAGTCCGGTGAATTCCGAGGAAGAGCTGATGGATTTGAACCGCAGGATTGTGGGTCTGGGAGAACAGTATAATAAGCCGGTCTGCGCGACCTGTGACGTCCATTTCCTGGATCCGGAGGATGAGGTTTACCGGAGAATCATCATGTCGAGTAAAGGATTCAAGGACGCCGACGATCAGGCTCCGCTCTATCTGCGGACCACGGATGAGATGCTCAGGGAATTTGAGTATCTGGGGAGCGACAAAGCCGAGGAGGTGGTAATCACCAATACCAGGAAGATAGCAGCCATGTGCGAAAGGATAGAGCCTGTCCGTCCCGATAAATGCGCTCCTGTTATTCCCAACTCGGATGAGACGCTGAGAAGCATCTGTTATAACAAAGCCCATGAAATGTATGGTGAGAACCTTCCTAAAATTGTGGTGGATCGTCTGGAACGGGAGCTTAACTCGATAATTTCCAACGGTTTCGCCGTTATGTATATTATCGCCCAGAAACTGGTATGGAAATCAAATGAGGACGGCTATCTGGTAGGTTCCAGGGGATCCGTAGGCTCCTCGCTGGTGGCCACAATGTCGGGTATCACGGAAGTAAACCCGCTCAGCCCTCATTATTACTGCACCAATTGTCATTATTATGATTTTGATTCCGAGGAGGTCAGGAAATTTGCAGGTATGGCTGGCTGTGACATGCCGGATAAAAATTGCCCGGTCTGCGGGGAACCGCTTAAAAAGGACGGCTTCGATATTCCATTTGAAACCTTCCTCGGCTTTAAGGGTGACAAGGAGCCTGATATCGACTTGAATTTCTCGGGAGAGTACCAGAGCCGCGCGCATACCTATACGGAAGTTATTTTCGGAAAAGGGCAGACCTTCCGTGCCGGAACAATCGGCACACTGGCCGATAAGACGGCTTACGGCTATGTGAAGGGCTATTACGAGGACAGGGGCGTTCGCAAACGCCGCTGTGAGATAGACCGGATTGTGGGAGGCTGCGTCGGTGTGAGAAGAACGACGGGACAGCACCCGGGAGGCATTATCGTGCTTCCCCATGGGGAGGAAATCTATTCCTTTACCCCGGTCCAGCATCCGGCCGATGATATGACGACCAGAACCGTAACGACACATTTTGATTATCACTCCATTGATCATAACCTGCTGAAGCTGGATATACTGGGACACGATGATCCGACGATGATAAGAATGCTCCAGGATCTGACAGGCCAGGATCCGGTAAAGGATTTTCCGCTTGACAGCAAAGAGGTCATGAGCTTATTTCAGAACACCTCGGCACTGGGCATAGAGCCGGAGGATATCGGCGGCTGCAAGCTGGGCGCTCTTGGAATACCGGAGTTTGGAACCGATTTTGCCATGCAGATGTTAATTGACGCCCAGCCGAAATATTTTTCGGATCTGGTGCGTATTTCCGGATTGTCCCATGGTACCGACGTGTGGCTGGGAAATGCCCAGACATTAATCCAGGAGGGAAAAGCAACAATTCAGACGGCCATCTGTACCCGAGACGATATCATGGTATATCTGATCGGCATGGGCCTGGAAGAGGGCCTGGCGTTCACTATCATGGAGAGCGTGCGTAAGGGAAAGGGCCTGAAGGACGAATGGATTAAAGAGATGACCGATCACGGCGTACCCGACTGGTATATCTGGTCCTGTAAGAAGATCAAGTACATGTTCCCGAAAGCTCATGCTGCGGCTTATGTTATGATGGCCTGGCGTATTGCCTACTGTAAGGTGTTTTATCCTCTTGCCTACTATGCGGCGTTTTTCAGTATCCGTGCCAGCGGCTTTTCCTATGTACTCATGTGCCAGGGCCGTGAAAAGCTGGAATATCATCTGGCCGACTATAAGAAAAGAATGGATACACTCTCGAAGAAAGAGCAGGATACGCTCCGCGACATGAGAATTGTCCAGGAGATGTATGCCAGAGGGTTTGAATTCACGGCCATTGACATCTTTAAAGCCAGCGCCAGGAGTTTCCAGATAGTGGATGGAAAATTGATGCCGTCCCTCAGCAGTATCGACGGACTGGGCGAGAAAGCGGCCGACGCTATCGTATTTGCGGCGGAGGACGGACCGTTCCTGTCAAGAGAGGATTTCATCAACCGCACGAAGGTTACGAAGACCGTGTGCGATCTGATGGGAGAACTGGGGCTTTTGGGGGATTTGCCGGAGAGTAACCAGCTTTCGTTGTTTGATATGGTGATGTGATGATACCAGGGTCAAAAGGTTGGAAATCTGATGCAAGCTTGCTTGCATGAAGATTTTTAATCTTTTGACCCTGGTATCATGTCATTTAGTTAAGCAGGTGAGGTCGCTGCCGTACGGACAGCGGTGGGGATGATTGGATGAGTCTTTTGTCCCGGGGGAGGATTGTCGTGAGTTGGAGCTGCGGAGAAGATATAGTCTGCGGATGCCCCAGAGGAAGATTTTCACCGGGACGAAAGCCTCCGAGCCTCAATTAAATCTCAATTAATTCATATTCCATAGTACCAATCCCAAGCTTTTCCGCATGTTCCAGCGCCACTTTCCAGTTGGTTTCCGGATGGATGTCCGTAAAATGATCATGGTGGCAGTGCTCACGCTCATCGAGTATACAGCCTGGGATTGCAGGCTTACGGTTTACGGCATCGGCACAGGCCATATCGAGGGCAACCGGGTCAAAGGAAGCAAACATTCCTACATTCGGGATGATAGCTGCGTCATTTTCAGCATGGCAGTCACAGTAGGGGGAGACATCCACGACGAGACTGATGTGGAAATGCGGCCTGTCCTTTAAAACGGCGAGGGAATATTCGGCTATTTTTTTATTTAAGATGTCATTTGATTCATCACAATGGTTTGCAACGGCATCTACCGGACAGACTCCGATGCAGCGTCCGCAGCCGGCGCATTTATCCGGTGCGATGGAGGCCTTTTTCTCTGCGATGGAAATTGCGTCGTGTGCACAGTTGCGCTTGCAGGCTCCGCAGCCGATGCATTTATCGGTAAGGACAAAGGGGCTGGTGGCGTTGTGCATCTCCAGTTTTCCGGCGCGGGAACCGCAGCCCATACCGATATTTTTGAGCGCACCTCCGAAACCGGTGGACTCGTGACCTTTAAAATGGCTTAAGGAGATAAAGATATCGGCATCCATAATGGCGCGGCCGATTTTTGCCTCTTTCACGTACTCCCCGTCAATCGGGACGAGGATATCGTCGGTACCCTTCAGTCCATCGGCGATCAGCAGATGGCAGCCGGTGGTAAAGGGATTGTAGCCGTTTGTGTAAGCGGAGTCTAGATGATCCAGGGCATTCTTGCGTCCGCCCACATAGAGGGTATTACAGTCGGTGAGGAATACCTTTCCGCCCTGTTCCTTAATCAGGTCGACGATAACTTTGGAATAATTCGGGCGAAGATAGGCCAGGTTGCCGGGTTCACCAAAATGAATTTTGATCGCGGTATACTGGTTTTTAAAATCGATTTGCTCCAGCATCCCCGCTTTCTTTACAAGACGGGCCAGTTTCTGAAGAAGATTTTCAGTAAATGTTGCCCTGAAGTTAGTAAAATATACTTTTGAAGCAGACATAGGATACCTCCTGATATGTATTGATTAACGATGAAATTATAGCATAAATAAGAATGGATTGCTACTGTTACCGTTTATAGCACCATGCTGCCGAAATATCCACCATTTTTATTGTACACTCGGGAATTTTATGGTAGACTAGAGACTAATTTGAACAGTATTATATATTATATGAATGACAGAGGAGGACACACCAATGAGCCAGAAACGTTCAATTGAAACCACCTGTATTCAGGGCGGCTGGCAGCCGAAGAACGGCGAGCCGAGGATACTTCCTATTTACCAGAGTACTACATTTAAATATTCCACCAGTGAACAGATGGGAAGGCTTTTCGATTTGGAGGAGAACGGTTATTTTTACACCAGGCTTGCCAATCCGACCAACGATGCCGTAGCCAATAAGATTTGTGAGATGGAAGGCGGAGCGGCGGCCATGCTGACCTCATCCGGACAGGCGGCAAATTTTTATGCGGTGTTTAATATCTGTAATGCAGGCGATCATTTTATCTGTTCTTCGACCGTATATGGCGGAACATCCAATCTGTTCGTCGTGACAATGAAAAAGATGGGAATTGAAGTAACCCTGGTGGATCCGGACGCTCCGGCAGAGGAGATCGAGAAGGAATTCCGCCCGAATACCAAGTGCGTGTTCGGCGAGTCGCTTGCCAATCCGGCCATGGTTGTACTGGATTTTGAGAAATTTGCTGCCCTGGCCCATAAGCATGGGGTGCCGTTCATCGTGGACAATACCTTTGCCACTCCGATTAACTGCCGGCCCTTTGAATGGGGAGCAGACATTGTAACTCATTCCACTACAAAATATATGGATGGCCATGCGATGAGCGTAGGCGGCTGTATCGTGGACAGCGGCAATTTTGACTGGGAGGCCAATGCGGAGAAGTTCCCGGGGCTTACGACACCGGATGATTCTTACCACGGAATTATCTATACACAGAAGTTCGGAAAGGGAGCTTACATCACGAAAGCTACGGCACAGGTAATGAGGGATCTCGGTTCCATCCAGGCGCCGCAGAACGCATTCCTTTTAAATATCGGGCTTGAAACGCTGCATCTGCGCATGCCGCGTCACTGTGAGAATGCACAGAAGGTGGCTGAGTTCCTGAAATCCTGCGAGGAAGTGGATTGGGTAACATATCCGGGCCTTGAGGATGATAAATATCATGAGCTGGCAATGAAATATATGCCGAACGGCACCTGCGGCGTTATTGCATTCGGCTTAAAAGGGGGCCGTGAGGCAGCCGCGGAATTTATGGATAAATTAAAGATGGCGGCAATTGTAACTCATGTGGCTGATGCCCGCACCTGCGTGCTTCATCCGGCCAGCCATACCCACCGTCAGCTCTCCAATGAACAGCTCCTGGAAGCGGGCGTCGATCCGTCCTTAATCAGGCTGAGCGTCGGTATAGAGAATGTGCAGGATATCATTGAGGATATCAGGCAGGCTCTGAAATAAATATATTGACCGGCAGATAGTTTACATATGGAAATTTTCTAATGAATAAAAGAGGCTTTTTCCGGAAAGATTCAACTTTTGGTTGATCTTTCTAAGGGAGAAGCCTCTTTTATTATTTATATTCTATGATACCAGGGTCAAAAGACCTTTTGGCCCCAACATCATTCTATTTTGGTAAAATCCGGCAGGCTTCGGTAATGTGAATTTAGGAGCGTTAATTCTCTGCTATAATATTTTATGATAAAATCCGGTGCATACAGTTTTGAGAGCAGGCCGGAAATGATACGAAAGAGGGACTTGGGATGAGGGAGTGTGTCAAAAAGCTACGGGAAGAATGGAAAATAAAGCTGGCATGGGTGATGATTTGTACGATTCTTCTCCAGGCTTTGGCAGGATGGAGAGTGATTCCTGTTATGGCCGGTGAGACGGAGAAAATGGATTTATCAGGCTATGCGACGCCGTCGGATGCGTTTCAGCATTTCAATATGTGGACGGACAGGGACACGGTGTCCGGAAATGGGTTTGAGCTACAATTAGAACTGGCATTTGATAATAATTTTTTGGAAACAGCGGTTGAAGATGCCCAAGGCGATATCGAAAAGTGTCCGGACCTCTCTTTTCAGATAAAAGTGGAATGCAGCGGCTTAAATAAAAATATTAATTTTCAGAATCAGGAGCTGACTTATGGGGATGTCTTAATCGGAACCATGGTTACGGAGCAGAATGGAACGTGTCTCGATATATCGATTATCTTTAACAAAGACGACATTTACAGCGGTTATCAGAATATTGAGTCAGGTGCACAATTATCCCTCGGCCTTGAAGCAGGCCATAATGGAGATGAGATAGAACTGGAAGACAATCAGGAGGGGATTGTCACCGTCAAATTGTCGTCGCAAGGTTCCGGGCAGCCGGAGGATAAGGGAGCCTATTCACTGGTTAAAAAAGCGGATAGCGGAGACGGTTTGGATATCACCTATACAATTACAGCCAGGGCCTCCTCCTCTGAGGCGTCCCTGGCCCAAAAAGCTACGCCGGCGACGGCATCTTCAGGCTTTGAAGATATAGATGACTGGGAGACCTGGCAGGCCATGGATGAGGACGAGGAAGACGAAGAGTACCAAGAGGAGGACGGGGACGGAACAACAGGCAGTGCAAGTCAGCTGAAGAAGAGGAAGTCCTCCCGGAGAAAAATGGCAGAATCGTCAAAAACCTATACATTGGGCGGGAAGCACATCATCGATGACGTGCCGTCCGAATTGGTGGTGACACACGCCTATGCAGGGACAGGAGATGCGAAGGAAGAACTTCTCCCGCTGGAAGACTATTATGATCAGGAAAATGGCAGGTTCGTTTACCCGATTGCAGCCAGCGCCTCAGAAGCGGACGCCGGGATTATAACAGACAGCGCCGGAAATATCATAGAGGCATCGGTTACAATTGAGACAGAAATCAGCAGCAGACTTTTAGAAAACTGGAATGAACAAAAAAATCTGGAGCTGACAATTCAAAATAAAGCAACTCTGAGGGATGGTGAAGATAGCCAGACCAGTCTTGCCGAAGCAGACACAACAACGAAAAAAACGCTGGGACAGGAGCTGACAAAAGACGGACAGGAGATATTAAGCCAGGGGGAGAATAAAATCCGCTGGAAAATCAAAATGAAAACCCTGCTTCATACCCTCCACTCGGCCTATCTGATTGACTGGCTCGGGGAAGGTCTTGAATATGTGGATGAGATTACGGTAAAGGAGGGAGGGGCGGAAAGGACAATCTCTTTCAAAGCTTCCGACTCCGGCATTCAACTGGAATTGGGGAAACAGCCTCCAAATAATTATTTTAAGAAAGGCGGTTTTCTGTCCGGGATAGAGGAAGAGCTTAAGGACTTCAAAGAAGGGGAGGCGGTGCGTTTTGGTTATTCCTATCAGTCACCGGATGGTAAAAACCATAACGCACAGGGATTTATCCTGCCCGCTCGCGACCTGGTTAACAAGGATGTAGAGCTTGTTTATTACTCAAAGGTTCCAAAGACTTCTGTGACGGAAGGGCAGGGAACCGTTACAAATAATGCAACACTTTTCCACAACCATGATACGGGAGAAGGAATAGGGCCGTGGGACTGGCCTCCGGAGAATATTGATCTGGAGCATGGGGTTGACTATAACCATAATGCCCTGAAAAAGACGGCCGGCAGCTACGACGAAACAACTCAGACTATGACATGGAAATTTGAAATCAACCGTTCCGCCGCAGAAATCAGCAGCTTTACGATGAGAGACGCCTTTGATCCACTGAAACAGGTGATTCTGGACAGCAATTTCCCGGACGGAAAGTTAGTTCTTAAAAAAGTGAACCGTGGTAATCCGGACGGCAGAGCCGATGAGGTGGAATTAGCGGAAGGAAGCTATTCGGGCGATTACTATACACTCGAAAAGACTGAGGGCGGAATCTGGCTTCTGACCATACATCTGGCTAAGATAGAGGCGCAGGAGTATTATTCTTTTGAAATAAGGACGCGCATTGTTGATCCGGTGAGCCTCAGCCAGGATCAGGGCAGGGTAGAGAATACTGCAGAATATGAGCTGACCTCCGATTCGAAAATTATTGAAGGCACCGCGGCAGACAGCAGATTAATACCGAACGCATACGTCAGTAAAAAAGCAATAGACAGTTATAATTACAAGGATAATCTGGTGAAATGGCGGATTGGCTATAACCAGAACAATATCCTGCTGAAGAATTCCGTTCTTACGGACCATCTGCCGGTAGGAACTGTGTTTTCAACAGATCCGGCCTTAAAAAGCGGGCTGACCGGCGTCTGGAAAAAGACGCGGCAAGACAGCAGCGCGGGGACATACAGGGAGGTAAGCTTTGAAAAAGCTGCGTCCGGTTCGGAGCTTCGGCGTCCCGCTGCCCCTGCAAATCTGACGGAAGCGGAAGAAATTCTTCGATATAAGCTGGACGGCACGGATGATACGATTCTTGCCGTATATTCGGTGACAGAAAGAACGGCGCAGGAGGGGGATGCTGATCAGGACATTTTCTTTGTCCTGTATGAAAAGGCTGAGGACGGATTTTATGTCCCTCTTATCGGCGAAGATGCCTGGCAGTATGAATTTACGGCCTATGTGGAGGATAAGTACAGGCAGGAGAAATTCAAGACTGCAGAGGGGCTGAAGCTGCTGAATCAGGCGGCACTGGACAGCGATATTATCTCCACCAGGGAGAATGAAGGAATGCCGGTGCATATCACAAAAGATGCGCAGGCGTCGCATACCGCAGCGGTGCATATGCTGAAAAAGGGGGAGTTCCATCCATTTAATAAAGAAGATACGTATGACCGCCTTCCATGGCTTAAATGGGAATTAGCCGTGAATATAACGGGAGTCAATTTTGAAGGAGTTAAAATTTCCGATCACATGGCCGGCTATCTGGAGCTTGATCCGGCGAGCATGAGATTTTACAGGATAACAATGGCTCCCGACGGCAGCTATGATTATAGCCCTGATTCAGGTCTGACTGACACGGAAATTGATGAGAATTTTACGGTGGTAAAAAACGGCGGAGGCTTTACAATCGAATATAAGGAGTCTGCGCCCCTGGCCAGGGTACCGGTTTTAGTAGTTTACGACACTGTTGTAGTGGATTCTGTTCCGGACAGCGGAGCCGACAATACGGTCCTGATTGAATGGCCCGACGGCAGCAGCGACAGCACCGTTACCACGAATGCAGAGGCCGGCCGGTTCCAGAGCAGCTCATTTGCAAAATTGGAAAAGCTGCAGATGGCGACAGTGACAAAAAAAAGCGCTAATTCATCAGACAGCGGCGACGGCTATACTCTACAGGGTGCAAAATTCCAGTTAATCCCTGTTTTCAAGCTGCAGGGCGAGTCACCGTCCAATCCCGAAGCGTGGGTGCAGATGAACGATCCGACGGCGGCAAAGGTCAGAACATCGAATGAAAACGGGCAGATGTTTTTCCTCCGCCTGCAAAGCAACACGATTTATAAGCTGGAGGAGACCCAGGCAGCGCCGGGGTACGATAGTCTATCCTTTAAGCCTCAGCATATTCTGTTTGGGAAAGGGGCGCTTGACAGCCTGCCAAAGCTTCCGGACGGTGTGGAAGATACTCTGCAATATCAGGATACAGTCTCAAATGGGGCGAAAATGTATTTTGACGCATTAAATTCCCCTCAGGATTTGGAAAGCAACCGGTTCCGGTTCTATAAGACGGATAAAGACGGCAACGGTCTGAAGGGCGCGGTGTTCACGCTCACGGCGATTCAAAGCAGTATTCTGACTAACAGGGATTCGGTGAGTGATGAGAACGGCAAGGTGGACTTTGCCGGACTGGAGCCTGGCATTATTTACAGTATAACTGAGTTAAAGCCGCCATACGGTTATAAAAAGGCGGCCGGTTCCCTCACTTTGGAGGCAGAGTTTGACAGCGTCACGGGAGAATTTGAAATAAATGCGAATGCAGTCAATGGTTTTCCCTATATTCCGGGAGACGATGCCGCCGGTACAGAAGCTTCGGTGATAAATGAGCCTATTTTATCCAACATTGCATTTTATAAAACAGGCCAGGACTTTGTACCGCTTAACGGGAATACATATCCGGTCAGATTTAAGGTCGAGAGAAAAGCGGCCGGAGAACCGGAGGAAAGCTTTGAAGACTGGAGTGCAGGGCCGGATGGGAGCAGCATGATACCGCTGACAGAGGATGGGCTTGTGAGGCTCGACAGCCTGCCCTGCGGCGTTTACCGGTTTACGGAGGATGTCTCCGAAGTACCGGAAGGGCTCCTTGCACCGGAACAAAAGATGCAAAAGATTCTGGTGGAGATTGAGCCTGCCTCAGATGGTTTAAACGGCAGCGTCACATTTTATAATTGCAGTGACAGCAGTATGGATGAGACAATGATTAAGGCTGAAGGTGTATTAAAGAACGGCTGTTTTCAGCCTGCCGACACAAAAATCCTTCAGGTAACCAACAGCCTGCCTTTCGGCTATATTCAGGTTAACAAGGTAAAAGCAGTCAGGATGGACGATAAGCTGACTATGACAAGCGAGCCGGCTGCAGGGGCAGGGTTCAGTGTATACGAGGCAAAAGTCGGTACAGAAGCGATATGGGAGCCGGTGGATAAGGATGTGCCTCTTCTCACCCTGACAACGGACGGTGAAGGTCATTTCAGCCGGGAAGAGATGGGAGATTCCCTCATAGCAGGCAGGACGTATCTGATCAGGGAAAGCAAAGTACCTTCCGGATACTGCAAAGATACAACGCTCAATTACCCCGGATATGAGGGGCCGGAAAATAAAGGGTTTGTTCCCGTGACGATCGGAAGAGCCGGGGAGACATACTATATCGGTGCAGTCAATAAGGGAACTTCCGATGCATACCGGGCAGACAAAACTTATGATTACGGAGCTGCCGGCCTGGCATCAGGCAGCGATGAGAAGCTGCTGTACTATAATATCGAGGCACAGACAGGTAATGTTAAAGGGGAGAAGCTTGGAGCATTTTATTATGACGGCGCCGGGATCACCAGAACGCCTCTGGAAGGCGTAACATTCGAACTCACAGAGCTTCCGGTTACGGAGTATTCCTACAGGGCATCCGCCGTGACGGATCAGAACGGCTCCTTCCTGTTTGAGAATATTCCGGCCGGCTCAGCCGGAGAAGGTAAAGAATATGAACTGAGGGAGATTACACCCGCTTTCGGCTATGAGACTCCGGACGACACGGACAAGTTTGTCAGAACGGTGGCTGTTAAGGAGTATCAGACGGCGGAGATCGACGTGACAGGGGAACCCCTTGTGTTTTTAAATGATCCGCTTACCTTTGAACCGAAGGTGAATAAAAAAGATCCGGAGCTGGCGCCGCTTTCCGGAGCAGAGTTCCTGCTGGAGGCGGAGGCGGAGGATGGAACGGTCACGGAAATCTGTTATTTAAAAGAAACAGCGGGAGGGGTACACTCCATTCCGGATCCCGGTAAGGAATCCGATCAAAAATACATGAAGCTTAGCGGTTCGGACATTTGGAAGTATTTTACATACACAGGCGCAAACGGCATGGGTGCATTGACCGCCGGTACGGAGACACCAAAGCTTTATTACAGCGGCAGCTTTGAATACCGGATTCGTGAAATCAAGGCCCCGGCCGGATACATGGCGGACGGTGCGCTTTACAAAGTCGACCGCTCAGCGGCCGTCAATTCGGCAGACGGAGTCTGTTATATTTCCAACTCCCAGGACGGGAAGAGCTTTGTTAACCGGTACCATGAAGATATACTTTTGCTTGAGAAGAGAATCGAAGCGGAGGATGGCGGTATCGTTGCCGGCTCTTCGGGTGCGGATGTCTCCGGCTTTTGTTTCCTTCTGACAGGAAAGGACTTTAATGGAAGGCCGGTGGAGGAATGGTTAAAAGTGGAAGATATCACCGGAGCTTCGGAGGTGAAAATCGTTCCCTCCGAAGGCATCTATCTGGAAACGGAAAAAGACGGAGAAATTGTTATCCGTTCCATCAAAGAAGGGCTCTATCAGGCAAAGGAGATTGAGGGAAGCCGGACAGGCAAAAGCGGAGCCTATATTGCCGACGCCGGACCACAGACAGTGACGGTCCGAAGGCAGAAAGGCAGGGTAACCGGCGGTAAGTTCCTTTTTATTAATTATCTGAAGCGCGGGACTATAACCGGAAAAAAGGTCGCTGCCCCGGTGACGGATACTTCTGCAGGTCTCTCAGGCGCCCTGATGGGGTTATTTAAAGAGGGAACAGGGAACTTTACAATCGATAACACATACCTGGGAAATACGGCGTTAAGCGGCAGCGGCGGTGAGTTCCGTTTTGAAGATATTCCATACGGAACCTATATTGTGGCGGAGATTACACCTCCCTCCGGCTATTATCTGAACCGTACGGTATCCTACCGTGTCGTCTTATCGGGAGCTTCGGAGAGCGAAGGGACTGAGCTGATTAAAAACAGTTCGGACGGCGCCGTCACCGCCGCAGAGGATGAGAGCGAGATTGTCATCGGGGACTGGAGGATAGAGAGCGCAGGTCATGGAGGAGGCAGCAGGCCGGGGAGCGGTGGAAACAGCCGTCCGACCGGGCCGGGATTAGTGGAGACACAGCCGGAAATACAGAAGGAACCAGGTATTTTGGACGAAGAGGCGGCGGAGCCTCCAAAGGAGATGCCTCCGTCTGTCATTTGGCCGGAGGATTCGGAGAGTTTTCCACCTGCAACAATAAAAAGGGAACCGGACGGTATCATCCGTGTTGAAATACCTGACGAACGGATCACTTATGTAACGGTGAAAAATGACAGAGATGAACTTGTCTTTGAGGGCAGTTATGACAAAGGTTTCACGATCACTTCAGAGCTGCCTGCAGGAGACTACCGGCTTATTACAATGGATGAGAACGAGGTGCCGCTTGGCAGCTATCTGTTCGTAATAGACGAGGGCGGCGTGCCGCTGGCGTCTCTGCCCAGGATGGGAGAGCATTCCCTGCCGGTTTCGGCGCTGCCCGTGATTATGGCCGCCTGCATTCTGCTGATTGGTTATTTCAGGAGAAGACGCGGATAGCCCGACAGAGTTTAAAACTGCGGATAGAAACGAAAGTCCGGGCGTGTAGTCTGCTTTTGCGTGTTTCTGCTTTCCAAGTTCCATACCAGTTGCTATAATAGAGAGGTACAAAGATGATGAATTATAGCTGAGGTTGAAGCAAGTGATACAGATAGCAGTCTGCGATGATGAAAAATATTACAGGGATAAGATACGGGAACTGGCGGCTCAGTTTCTGGAAAAAAGGCAGCTCCCATATACCGTCACGGTCTATCCGTCGGGGGAAGACTTTCTTGCCGGGGAGGAAAATCTCGTAAAATATGATATTGTTTTTCTGGATATCAGCATGAAGGACATAGACGGGATAGAGACAGCAATGCGGATCCGTTCCTTTCACTCCGGAACCTGTATTGTGTTTGTGACCGCATTTCTGGATTATGCGCTGGATGGGTATAAGGCCGACGCAGTGCGCTATCTGATGAAGGATTCCCTCGGGACGGAGATGGAGGAATGTATGGCTGCAGTTCTGGAAAGAATGGAGCTGCGGCAGGTGGCATTTCCGTTTACCGGAGGGGTACAGGAACTATACACGGATAATATTCTTTACGTGGAGAGCAGGAAACATAAATCTGTTTTCTTCTGACTGGAGTCAGAACGGAAGGAATACCAGCTCTATGAGAAGCTGGATGTGATCGAAGAGAAGCTTGGTCAGTATGCTTTTCTCCGCATCCATAAAAGCTATCTCGTCAATATGAAGCATATAAGAAAAATCAGCAGTTATGCGGTAATCCTTGATACGGGGGAGAGCCTCCCCGTGCCCCGCCTTAAATTCCGGGCTGTCAGGGAGGCGTTTACCGCTTACAAAGGAGCATGGTGATGGAGATACTTATCAGGGGAACCGTATTGTCACTGATTCTTGCCATGAGCTGCCGTATATTTTATGATACGATTGCCGACGGCAGGGAATGGAGGCACAGTCTGACGGGAGGGACAGTCCTTCCCGCCTTTCTGCTGGCTTTTTTCTTTATTGCCTTTACTGAAATACCGCCGTACCTGTTCCAGCCGGTCCGGATGATTGCGGCCGTTTTCATCGTGGCGCAGATTTATTACCGGATCCGTCCGCTTCAGAACCTGTTACTGTCAACGCTTTTCTGCGCCCTGATCTGGATAATTCAGATGTTTGCTTCTTTGCTTATTTATATTTTATACGGCCGTGGAGGGAACCGTCTATGGGGGATGGATGAAATCCTGTGCTATGGGATCCTGCTGTGCCTGATGCTGCTGTTTCAGAAAGTCTATAAGGGAAGAGACGGCATTCGCGCGATGGCCGGAGAAAGCTGGGGCAGTTTTATCTTTTTTCCTGTTTTCAGCATTATTGTGTCTGTGGCTCTGAGTATGCTCACCCTGGACGGAGGCAGAGAGGACGGGAATATCATGTTGATTGTGACAGCCGGATTCTGGCTTATCAATCTTGTGGCTTTTGATATGATGGAAAATATCCTGGCAGGACGGGCAAAGGCGGAGAAAATGCGGCTGTCAGCCGAGAGGAACAGGAACCAGATGGAGATTTACCGGAGCTTGCAGCAGGGGGATGAGTGCAGGAAAAGACAGATCCATGATTACAAAAACCAGTTAAACTGCATCCGGGGCCTGGTGGATGACAACAGGACAAAGGAGGCGCTGCGCTATATCGGCCAGCTTACCGGCAGCCTGAACGAAAGCATTCATCAGATTAATACAGGCCATCCGGTGGTAAATGTGCTGCTGAACCAGAAATACCAATCAGCCAGGGAGCAGCAGATTTCGATGACAATGACGATGAACAATTTGTCGGAGCTGTCCCTGAGCGAGGAAGATATTGTGACGCTGCTTGCCAACCTGCTGGACAATGCCATCGAGGCCTGTCTGAAGCTTCATGGAGACAGGAGAATACAATTGAAGATGGTTCTGGAAGAGGAGGAGCTTTTCCTTTCGATCCGCAATCCCGTGGAGTGGGAGGTGAAAATCAGCGGCAAGACAGCAGCGGCGGCAAAGGAGAAATCAGGGGAGCATGGGCTGGGCCTTGGCAATGTGGATGCCGTGATACGAAAAAACAGAGGCAGAAGCACACTGCAATGCCAGGAGGGCTGGTTTTGTTTTACCGCTGTCATTTTGCAGCCGCAGCGCTGAAGCCGGGCAGGAGCCAAAGATGCAGGCTTCTGCTTTTTTTTGCTGTCCGGCCGCCGATTTGTGCCGCCTGTATTGATGAAACGCGTTCTGACCAATACAATGAGGGAAGAGGAATACAGGAGCTGGTCAATCAGCCACGGACAGGAGGATATTATGAAACAAAAAGCAAGGCATTTTACGGCCGCTTGTTTGATAATCAGTATTGCGGTATCGGCAGCCGCCTGCGGACAGAGCGGGACCGCTAAATCAGAACAGGTTACGGAGGCCGGCGTATTTACCGCTGAGACGCTGTATCCTGAAATGATTCTGACAAAGGAGGAGATGCTTTCCGACTATGACGCCATGTGGAAAGCCGTGAAGGAGAACTATCCCTTTTTCGGAGTGCTTTCCCGCAACAATCCGGAGCATCCTGATTATTATGACGAAGTCATCGGGGATTACCGCAGACAGATTATCAATATGCAGCAGGAAGGCGATGCGGCGATGTGGGAATTTATAACCATTGTGTCCGGCAGTCTCTATGATGTGTGCGGCCTGACCGGACACGCAGGCATCCTGAACCCCCATTATTTCCGGGAGCTTGATGTCAACGAAAAATACATCAGGGAGTATCCGGAGCTCCAGCCCTGGGTTGATGTATCCAACCGTCCGGAGGTTATATCATTTTATGATTACTACGATTATCTGCTGACATTTTTGACCGGAGCAGGAGAGGAAATGGAGGGAGAAGACGAGGATAAGGAGCATAACGGTGTTCCGGCATTGGGACTGCATATGGAACGGCTGGGGGATAAGGGAGATACGGCCTATGTCAGAGCGGATTCTTTTGACGATTCACGGATGGAGGAGGAAGTGCCTGAGATACGGGATTTCCTGGAGGCGGCGGAAGACTGCGGAAATCTGATTATAGACATACGCGGCAACGAAGGCGGAAATACCGTTTATTGGGAAGAGGCATTTGTACGGCCAAATCTGACGGAGCCGCTAACGTACCGGCTGGTAAGGCTGATGAGGGATACTGCTTTAGCCGGACAGTTTTACGGCTCTTTCTACCAGGGCTCGAACCTCAGTGCAGAGGAGGTTAAAAACGATCCCAGGTATTCTGAATTTCCTGAGGAGGATAAAAGAGGGCTGGCGCTGGCAAGGGAAATTGTGACAACCATTGAACCGGAAGACAGCGGCAGCGTGTTCCGGGGACGGATATGGCTGCTTACGGGACCGTCCGTATACTCATCCTCCGAGGCATTTGCCGTATTCTGCAGGGAGACCGGCTTTGCCACCCTTGTGGGACAGAGAACCGGCGGTTCCAACAGCGGGGGCGCAATCCTTTATGAGCTTCCCGCCAGTCACCTTCTGATCCAGTTTGACGTGGAGTACTGCCTGAATGGGGATGGAAGCTGTAATATGGAGATGGGTACGGCTCCCGATATCGAATCGGACGAGCCGCTGCAGACAGTGCTTGACATAATAGCGGACAAACGATAATCTGAACGCTCCGCGTACAGGTCACAGCAGCAAAAGCGGTAGAGTAAAAATACTCTATCGCTTTTTATATAATGGTGATATAATCTTGATTATGGTTTTACCATAGCTTTGTCAAGTCAAATAAAGGATGTGAAAGATACCGATGAAAAAATTAAGAGGATTGTTAAGGATTATTTTCGGCCGGACCACGTTTGTTGTATTATTCCTGCTGGTTCAGATGGGAGTGCTGCTGGCGGGCTTTAACTGGCTGAGGGAATATATGATTTATGTGTACGGCGGTTCCTCCCTGCTGAGCGCTGTAGTGCTTATCTACATTATCAGCAATGACGAGAACAGCAGTATTAAGCTGTCGTGGGTGGTGCCGATTCTGGTGATTCCCGTATTCGGAACACTGTTCTATCTGTTTTTAAAGCTTCAGCCGGGCGTAAAGCTGATTAACAGAAGAATCCAGTCTCTGGAAAAGGGGATTGCCCCCTATCTGGTCCAGAATGAGGAAGTGCTGCGGGAATATAACAATATCAGTTCCAGCGAAGGCAATCTGGCCCGATATATGAACCGATACGGCGGGTTCCCGGTTTACCAGAACACGAATGTGGAGTATTTTCCTCTGGGGGATGATATGTTCCCGAAAATGCTGGAGGAATTAAGACAGGCCAAGCATTTCATTTTCATGGAATATTTTATTGTGGAACGCGGAATTATGTGGAATGCAATACTGGAAGTCCTCGAGCAGAAAGCAAAAGAGGGGCTGGAGGTCCGATTTATGTATGACGGTATGTGCTCTCTGGCGCTGCTTCCCTATTCCTACCCTAAAACGCTTCAGGCAAAGGGGATTAAGTGTAAAATGTTTTCTCCGGTGAAACCGGCTCTTTCCAGCTATCAGAACAACAGGGATCATAGAAAGATATGCGTTATCGACGGCCATACCGCATTTACCGGAGGGGTGAACCTGGCCGACGAATATATCAACAAAAGGGAGAGGTTCGGTCACTGGAAGGATACGGCCGTGATGCTGAAAGGCGATGCCGTAAACAGCTTTACCATGATGTTTCTCCAGCTTTGGGGAGTAACGGAGCTGGAAAAAGAGGATTACAGCCGTTTTCTTCTCCCGGCGGATTACAGGTATCCGGAAGGAATGGATTACAGCGGTTTTGTTATGCCTTATGCGGACAGTCCTCTGGACGGAGAGAATGTGGGCGAGCAGGTATACCTCGATATCCTCGGCCATGCAAAGCGGTATGTGCATATCATGACCCCATACCTGATTTTGGACGACGTGACGCTGACTGCACTTAAATATTCGGCAAAACGGGGAGTTGAGACGATTATTATCATGCCTCATATTCCCGATAAACTCTATGCCTATCTTCTGGCAAGATCCTATTATGCGGAGCTGCTGCGTGCCGGTGTGCAGATTTATGAATATACGCCCGGCTTTGTCCATGCCAAAATGTTCATAAGCGACGACGAAAAGGCCGTGGTTGGGACAATCAACCTGGATTACAGGAGTTTGTACCTGCATTTCGAATGCGCCGCCTATCTCTATAAAAATAATACCGTATATACAGTGGAGGAAGATTTTCAGGAAACGCTTGGAAAATGCCGGTTAATCACACTGGATGACTGCCGGCGGTATTCACCGGTCAAACGTTTTGCAGGAAAAGCGCTGCGCCTGTTTGCGCCGCTGATGTAAAAGTGAAAAAGTACTGAATAGGCCGCCGGGGCGGCCGGACTGTGAGACAGCCGGCTGCCCCGGCGGTTTTTTGCAGGAGCCTGTGCGTGCTGCGTGCCATTTCTTACTTTTTTCGAAAAACATCATTAATATATCGAAAAACGATAAAAAAATATTGATTTTCGGTTTTTTGCATGTTATACTGCCCATAACAGCATAGGTCCAGGAACATGCTGAATTTACTCCGGAGGTGTATCATATTTATGAACTGGAATAATGAAAAGTCGATCGGGTTAACAAAATTCTTTATTATTTTATTTGCGGCGGTTTACATACTGGTGCTGGTGTTCTGTCCGAGAATGACAAGGGAGTTCGTGGACCACAGTTTTTCTGCCCGCGGTAAAGATTTTAACCTATTTATGGCAACCATCTATTCGAGTGCGGTTCCTCTCGGCATCATTTTATGGAATCTGTACAGGATGATAGGCAGAATCGGTGAGGAACAGATTTTCAGCGACGAGAATGTAAGCTGTCTGAGACTGATAAGCTGGATGTGTTTTGCGGTTGCCGTCATCTGCCTGATTTCTACGGCTTATTATGTTTTTTTCCTGATTATAGCAGCCTGCGCGGCTTTTATGGGACTTCTGATACGGGTTATCAAGAATGTATTCGTAAGGGCTGGGGAAATCAAAGAAGAGAATGATTATACAATTTAGAGGGAAGGGGCTGTCATGGGAATTATTGTCAATCTGGATGTGATGATGGCAAAGAGGAAGATTTCCGCCGGAGATCTGGCGGAGCGCGTCGGGATCACTCCGGCGAATTTGTCGATACTGAAGAATAATAAAGCAAAGGCCATCAGGTTTTCCACGCTGGAAGCAATCTGCCGGGAGCTTTCCTGCCAGCCGGGCGACATTTTGGAATTTGAGGAGGAGCAGCTATGATGATGGATGAAAATCAAAGGACAGTGGAAGAGTACCAGGTAGAAGAGCACCGGACAAAAGAGATAAGTGCAGAAAGCCGGAGGGTTAAAAGGAATTATGAAAGGCGTGACTATCTTCTCGCTCTGATCATGGCCGCAGCGTCATTTGTCTACGTCCGGGGCAGTGAGTTTTTTTCAGGCACCTGGCTCCCCCTGTTTACGGCACTGTTCGTTTCTGCCGGAGTTTTTTACCTCCATTCCCTTGGACGCAGGATGGACAGAGAGGGGAAAACCAGTCTGTTTTTTCTGATTGCGGGAGCTGTCTGGTTTCTTGTTAAATATCTGCCTGGCCGGCAGGAATGGGAGCTTCAGGGGATAATGCCCTATGTGACTTTATTCCTGCATGGAGCAGGAGTCTACTGGCTCCTGACCGTCAGCGGGGCAAGAATAAAGGGAGTGTTGGATGAAAGCTGTATTTTGGATCTGGGAAAAGGATTTTTTGCCATGCCGTTTATGAACTTTGGTGAAGTTTTTCTGGCAGCGGCGCATGGGGTAAAACAATTCAGAAGCAGCGATCAGGAGACAAAGAAAAAGCAGAAGGATAAAGCAGGACAGATTCTGTTCGGAGTCATGATGAGTATTCCCGTACTGGTGATTGTCCTTCCCATGCTTGCAGGGGCGGATGAGAGCTTTTCGGCTTTTGTGGGCGGACTTTCAAATTTGTGCAGCACCCTGACAGAGAATTTTTTTGAAGCGCTTTTATTTGGCAATTTATTGTTGAATCTGATGGTAATTCTCGGTACCTGTTATTTTTATGGCCTTTTTTACGGAGCTTTTCATGCAAAATCCACAAAAGAAGACGCGGGGCAAGTAAACGGCAGCCGGCCTGTCGGTCTGCCCTATGCGGTTATGATGTCTTTTTCATCGGCGGTCTGCGGAGTTTATGTACTGTTTTTTCTGGTGAAGTTTTCAGACATTCTTGCGAAAGCTTTTTCTCACCAGCAGAGCTTTGTTTACAGTGATTATGCAAGACAGGGCTTTTTTGAACTCTGTTTTATTTCCGTCATTAACTTTGGCCTGTTCTACTTTATCAAGGTATTCAGCGATAGGGAGAAAAAAACAGTAAAACTTATGCTTTCCCTATTGTGTGCGGAGACTCTCGGATTTATTATGCTTGCTTTTTCCAAAATGTGCCTTTATATTAGTGTATATGGATTTACCTTTAAAAGGGTATTTACCAGTTGGTTTATGGCAGTGCTGTTCATCACGTTTTTCAGGCTGTTCTATTGCATCTGGAAACAGGGCAATGCCATAAAAACAGCAGTATTATTTGCCTCTGCCACATTTCTTCTGCTGGCATACAGCAATATGGAGGGATGGATGCGCCAGGCAAACCTGATGATGGGCTTTTTGCAGCAGTAGCATGGCTTTGCGGGGGCCTGTCCGGGAAGAAAGGAGAGACGATTCAAAATTGACAGAAGGAGCACTTGTACTGGAAGGCGGCTCCCTGCGCAGCGTATTTACGGCAGGCGTGCTGGATACACTGCTGGAGCATGAAATCAGGCTTTCCTATGTAAACGGAGTTTCCGCCGGTACGATGGCGGGAATGAATTACATCAGCGGACAGAAGGGGCGCATGCTCCGCATTAATAAAGAATATCTGCATGACAGGCGGTATATGGGACTGAGGAGCCTGGTGAAAAGCAGGCTGATATTCAATTTCGACTTTGTATTCGGAGAATTGAGCAATGAACTGATTCCCTTTGATTATGACGCCTTTTACGGTTCCCCTCAGAAATTTGAGGTGGTAGCCACGAGATGCAGGACGGGAAGGCCGGAATTTTTTGACAAATCCTCCTGCACGGAGATGATGCAGGCGGTCAGGGCCTCCAGCAGCATTCCGATGCTTTCACGGATGGTGAAAGTTAACCATAAAAATTATCTGGACGGAGGCGTTTCTCTGCCAATTGCTTATGAGAGAGCTTTTGAACTTGGGTATGGAAAAGTGGTGGTAGTTCTGACACGCCATAGAGGTTACAGAAAGAAGCCGGTCGGCTCCATGACGGAGAGGGCCTATGAGCGCTATTTTGCGCCGCTCCCTCATCTGCGGGAAGCGCTTTATGAAGTTCCCGGACGCTATAACAGAATGCAGGAAGAAATAGACAGGCTGGAGGAGGAAGGACGTATCTTTGTAATCCGTCCCGAGTATCCGGTGGACGTGTCACGGTTCGAGCAGGATGTCAGAAAGCTGGAGAAGCTCTACCGGGAAGGAGTCAGAATCATGGAAGGACGGCTGGAAGCATTGGAGGCGTATTTAGAACAGGAACAAAAGTAAAATATCGTGTTAAATTTTCAAGGAAATCCGATCATGGATTCATCTATAAGGGCTAGATCTCTCGAACAGGGAGGTTTGGCCCTTTTATTGATTGCGTTGACCTGTGCGCGGAGCGTGCAGTTATCATTGAAGATGGTGACCATGAAATCTACCATATTTTCACAGTTTGAACACAAAATGCACACAATTTATTGATATAGTTTCAACAAATAAACAAATAAGATGAATATACGGTTAAATGAAAGGCGGTAGGAAAATTATATGAACAGACAGCGCACAGCGGTTACCATGGCAGCCATAATGGCATTTTCAGCGGCGGCTCCGATGACGGCGGAGGCATCTTCCAGCTACAGTATGAGAAAGAAAGTAATTACTGCAGCCGGCATTATGACGGCTGAGTCAGACGACAGCAGGCTTGTGACGAGGGCCCAGTTTGCCGAAATGCTGGTAAAGGCATCCACCTACCGCAGCAGTGTCAGCTCTGAAAATAACGTTTCCATTTTCTCCGATGTGGACAGAAACAGTGAATATGCATCTTACATAAGAGTAGCAGTTGAGCAGGGCTGGATGTCGGGATATCTGGGCGGGAAATTCAAACCGGATGAAAATATTACGATGCAGGAGGCGGTAAAAGCAGTTCTGGCCCTTCTTGGATATACAAATGAAGATTTTGGAAGCAACCAGGCGGCAAACAGGCTGGCTAAGGCATCCTATCTGGAACTGGACGAGGAGATTGGGAAAACCGGAGCTGAAGTCCTCAGCCGCTTTGATTGTGTGAATCTCTTTTATAACCTTATGAAGACCAATACAAAGGAGAATGAAGGAAAGGCAGAAACAAGTTCCACGGTCTATGCGGCCGTACTCGACTTCACACTTACCTCGGATGGGGAAATCAATCCGCTGGAAGCGCTGGAAAGCAAGCTGAAGGGGCCGATAGCGGTTAAAGACAGGAGCTTGAAAAGTATCCTGCCATTCTCCCTATCCAAAGCATCCTTTTATCTGGACGGTGAGTCGGCTTCCGCGGATGAGCTGGAGGACGGGGCGGTCGTGATTTATTATAATACAACTTCGAGGGCTGTTTACGGCTATTCGGAGAGCGGCAACGGAGGGCGCGGAGCGACAAAAGGCACGCTCGATGCAATCTACTATAAATCTTCTGATGTCATGATACCGACTTCGATTGTTGTGGATGGAGTGGAATATGAACTGGCCACCTCCGATATGCAGTTCGCTTTCTCTGTTTACGGTGATTTAAAGGTCGGCGATGAGATTATTGTTATCTGGGAAAACAAGACGGCCTCCGCCGTGGAGGATGATAACGACAATCCGGAGTATAAGCTGATTGATTATATTGAATAGGCGGGGAGAATAGAAATATGAAAGAAAAAGTTAAAGGTCTGTTTAAAAGGCTGCGTCAGGCAAGGGGGCCAAAAAAGCCGCGCAAAATGAGCAGAAAGAAGAAGCTGCTTACCGCAGCAGCAGGACTCATTTTGTTCCTGGCGCTTATTACTGCGGCAGTCCGGCAGAATAAAGCAAGCGCCGTGAAGGCCCAGAGTCAGAGGGTGAACACAGCTACCGTTATAAGACAGAATATTACATCAACCCTTTCCTCCTCCGGTACAATCTCACCGAAGGATACGTACAGCATTACCTCTATGTCGGAAGGGGAGGTGGTGCAGGCAGACTTTGAGGAGGGTGACAGGGTGGAAGCGGGACAAATCTTATACCGGATTGACGCTTCCTCCATGGAATCAAAGCTCAGTTCCGCCAGCAACAGCCTGGAACGCGCTCAGAGCAGCTATGATACGGCGGTAAGCGATTATAATGAGGCGGTTGGGAAATACAGCGGAAATACTTATAAAGCGACGAAATCAGGCTATATCAAACAGCTCTACATTGAGGCCGGTGATAAGGTTGCCTCCAATACCCAGATTGCCGATATTTACAACGATCAGATTATGAAAATCAAAGTGCCGTTTTTAAATATGGAGGCGGCGGCCATTGCTCCCGGCAGTCCGGCAGTCCTTACCTTAAGCGACACGCTGGAACAGCTGGATGGCACGGTCCTGAGCGTAAGCTCGATGGATGAGGCCCTGACAGGCGGCCGCCTGGTCCGCTACGTTACGATTCAGGTGGCGAACCCGGGAGGTCTCACGGCCGATATGACGGCCACAGCCGCGGTTGGCGATTTTGTATCCAGCGGAGACGGAACTTTTTCCGCGACAGTGGATACCGTGCTGGCTGCCGACCTTTCCTCCAATGTGGAGGTAGAAGCCCTGCTTGTCAATGAAGGTGATTTTGTCAGCGTGGGAAGCCCGATTTTCAGTATGAAGGCCAGCACTGCCGAGAAACTGATTAAAACTTATAAGGACTCCATGGATAATGCCCAGGCCAGCCTGGAGCAGGCGCAGTCAAGTCTGGATTCAACACAGGATACATATGATGACTATACGATTACGGCTCCGATATCCGGCACCGTGATTAAGAAAAGCTATAAAGTAGGAGACAAGGTACAGAACGGTTCAAGCGCTTCGGCCCTGGCCGTTATTTACGACATGTCCTCCGTTACCTTCCAGATGAATATCGATGAACTTGATATCAGTAATGTAAAGACGGGACAGACCGTAGAGGTGACGGCGGATGCTTTTGAAAACGAGAAGTTCAGCGGAAAGGTTACCAATATCAGCCTGGAAGGCACCAGCTCCAATGGAGTCACTTATTATCCGGTGACTGTAACCCTCGATGAGGTGGGAGGACTTCTACCCGGCATGAATGTGGACGGCGTTATTATAGTGGATTCCGTTGAAAATGCGCTGGCGGTTCCGGCCGATGCCCTCCAGAGGGGAAATCTGGTTTACGTGAAGGATGATTCTGTAACAGAGGCACAGGGGCGTGTCCCGGCAGGATTCCGGGAAGTGAAGGTCGGGACCGGACTTATCAGTTCAGATTATGTGGAAATTGTATCGGGAGATTTACAGGAAGGCGATGTGGTATACGTGGCAAAATCAAGCGTTAATTCCGACAGCGGCGCGATGATGATGATGCCGGTGGGAATGGATATGCCCTCCGGTGGCGGAGGCTACGGAGACGGCGGTGGAAGCCGTGGAAGCGGAAACGGCAGCCGCCCCGGCCCGTGACAGAGAGGTGGAAGTATGGATGAAAACAGGCCTTTGATTGAAATGAAAGACATTTATAAGATATATCAGATGGGTTCGGAGGAGGTGCGCGCCAACGACGGCATCAGCCTGAGCATTGAAAAGGGTGAATTTGTTGCCATTGTAGGTAAATCCGGCAGCGGTAAATCAACGCTTATGAATATCATCGGTGCCCTTGATGTACCGACAGAGGGCGAATATTATCTGGGGGGAGAGGATGTCAGCCATATGAGCGGCAATCAGCTGGCAGAAATCAGAAATAAGATGATCGGTTTTATTTTTCAGCAGTATAACCTTCTGCCCAGGGATAATCTGCTTGAAAATGTAGAACTTCCCCTTCTCTATGCGGGTGTTCCGAATCCTGAACGGAAGGAACGGGCTTTAAGATCCCTCGAGAAAGTAGGCCTGGCTGATAAATGGGCCAGCAGGCCGAAACAGCTTTCCGGCGGACAGCAGCAGAGAGTTTCCATTGCCCGGGCTCTGGCAGGCAGCCCGTCCCTGATTCTGGCCGATGAACCGACCGGAGCGCTGGATTCGAGAACAAGCCGGGATGTCCTGGATTTTATGAAAGAACTGAACCGGGAAGGCAATACGATAGTCATGATTACCCATGACAGTTCCATAGCGATGGAAGCGAGGCGTGTTGTCCGGATACATGACGGTAAAATCAATTTTGACGGGGATGTGGAAGAGTATGCGGCAGTCATTTAGATTAGCTTTAAAAAGTATATGGAGCAATAAGATGCGCTCCTTCCTGACCATGCTGGGAATCATCATAGGTGTTGCCGCCGTCATCATTCTGGTAGGGCTGGTCAACGGCCAGATGTCATATATGACTGAGAGTTTTTCCGGCATGGGAACCAATCAGATAACGGTAAACCTGGTAAATCTGAGCACCAGATCGGTATCGGCAGATCAGATGTATGAATTTTATGAGGATAACGAACAATACTTCGGACAGATGTCGCCCAGCGTAAGCGTAAACGGAACGGTGAAATCAGGCAATGAATCCCTGACCAGCACCTCCATCACAGGCGTCAGCGAGGAATATCTGGATTTGAAGAGCCAGGAGCTGCAGGCAGGCCGTTTTATCCAGTATTCAGATATCCTGTCCAGACAGAAGGTCTGCGTAATCGGTTATTATCTGGCAAATGAGCTTTACGGGGGAGCATCCAAAGCGCTTGGACAGACGCTCAAGGTCAATGGCCAGGCCTACGAGATTGTAGGCTGTGTGGAGCGTCAGACCAGCGAAAGCGATAACGTGGATGAGGGAGGCAGCGACGATTTTATTTACATTCCCTATACGGCGGCGATGAAGCTTTCAAGGAACGGAACAATTAACAATTACATATTTACCACGAAGGATACCGGCAATACGGAAACGGTAAAAGCGCTTTTTGATGCGTTTCTGTTCCCTATATTTAAAAACGAAGATCTCTATACGGTTACGGCCATGAGCGAACTTCTGGATTCCCTGAATTCCATGATAGCAATGATGTCCATGGTACTTGGAGGGATAGCCGGAATCTCCCTTCTGGTGGCCGGAGTCGGCGTTATGAATATTATGCTTGTATCCGTAACGGAGCGTACACGGGAGATTGGAATCAGAAAATCTTTGGGAGCGAAAAAAAGAACGATCATGCAGCAATTTGTCATAGAGGCTGCCGTCACAAGCTCGATCGGAGGTGTTATAGGAATCATCCTGGGCTGTGTTCTGACCGGAGCCATCGGAACCCTGATGGGAATGACCGCCATTCCAACGGCCGGCTCCATCCTGCTCTCCTTCAGCGTCTCCGTAGGAATCGGACTTCTGTTTGGCTATATGCCGGCAAGCCGCGCCGCACGGCTGAATCCTATCGATGCGCTGCGCAGTGAATAATGTCTCAGGCAGCGGGGTACTGTTCACAGCCCTGCCAAAAACAGTTCTGCGACCGGCTGTGAACAGTAACGAAAGCGGACCCGCCCTTGCGGCTTCAGCGAAATCTTTATTGATATTGTCTCCGGACCGTGCTAAAATCAGCCTATAAGAAGCTAAAATCAGGAGGAAACGTGCCATGAAATTTATTGACATGCACTGTGATACAATCTCGTCTATTTATCTTGACAGAATGGGCGGAGAAGTGAAAAAGTTAAGGGAGAATAACGGCCATGTGGATCTGGCCAGGCTGAAAAAGGGCGGCTGCCTTGCGCAGAATTTCGCCCTTTTTACTATACTGAAAAAAGATCCGGATCCCTACGGTTTTGCGAGAGGCGCCTGCAGACTGTTCAAGGAGGAACTGGCGGTAAATGACGATATGATACGCCAGGCCGTCACAGTTGAGGAGATTCTCCGGAATGACCGCGACGGAAGAATGTCAGGCGTGCTTACGATCGAAGAGGGCGGAATCTGCAACGGCAGTACGGACGTGCTTCGGGATTTTTACCGCGAAGGCGTCAGAATGATGACTTTGACCTGGAATTATGAAAATGATCTGGCCTATCCAAATAAGGTGGATATGAACACGGGAATATCGATGCCGGAGACGGAGCATGGACTTAAGAAAAAGGGAATCGAATTTGTTGAGCTGATGGAGGAAATCGGAATGGCGGTGGATGTGTCGCATCTCGGGGATGCCGGATTCTGGGACGTGGCTGAGATTATGAAGAAGCCGTTTGCGGCCAGCCATTCGAATGCCAGGGCAATAGCAGGGCATACCAGGAACCTGACGGATGAGATGATCCGTACCATGGCGGAGCGCGGAGGGGTGATGGGAATTAATTACTGCCCCGTATTTCTGGATGACAGGGAAGACGGCGGCACGAGCCGCATCAGCGCTATGGTGCGCCATATTAAACATATCAGAAATGTGGGCGGGATCGAATGCATTGGACTGGGTTCGGATTTCGACGGTATTTCGGGCACACTCGAGATAGATTCCCCGTCAGCTGTCCATCTGCTGGAGGAAGCGCTTTACCGGAACGGCTTTACACAGACCGAGGTGGAAAAAATTTTCTACCGTAATGTCCTGCGTTTTTACGGCGATGTATGGAAAAAGTAAAATGAAACGTAAAATATGTTCCGGTCTTTGAGGGAAAATTAAAGAGAAAGTAAAAATTTTACATTCATTTTACATTCCCATGGTGATGACTTTACATAGATTTGATATAGTGATGACATACTAAAAAGATAAAAGAAGATAGGATGGGAGAAATAACAGTATGTCAATCACAGATTTGGGAATGATTTTTCAGTTTATCGGGGGACTGGGAATGTTCCTTTACGGTATGGGGGCAATGGCCGACGGCCTTCAGAAATTTGCAGGCAACCGGCTCCAGAAGCTGCTTGGAATCCTGACAACCAACCGGGTCCTCGGCGTTCTGGTGGGAGCGGGCGTCACGGCTATTATTCAGAGCAGTTCCGCAACTACCGTCATGGTAGTCGGCTTTGTCAATGCCGGAATTATTAATCTGCTGCAGGCAACCGGCATCATCATGGGAGCCAATATCGGTACGACGGTGACAAGCTGGATTGTATCGATGAGCGAATGGGGCGAAGTGCTGAAGCCGGAATTCTTTGCCCCCGTCCTGTTCGGGGCAGGCGCCTTTATCACACTGTTTGCAAAGAGCCATAAGAAAAAGGAAGGCGCTGAAATTCTGATCGGTTTTGCCCTGCTTTTCATCGGGCTTTCCTTTATGTCAGGCGCGATTAAGCCATACCGGGATGCGCCGATTTTCTCAGAAGCGTTCCGTGTTCTTGGGCAGAATCCGATTCTCGGCATTTTAACAGGACTTGTAGTTACGGCTGTGATTCAGAGCAGCTCGGCATCGGTGGGAATTCTTCAGACTCTTGCCATCAACGGAATGGTAAACTGGCAGTCGGCTATCTTTATCACCCTCGGCCAGAATATCGGAACCTGTGTGACGGCTCTTTTATCCTGTATCGGAACCTCCCGTACGGCAAAGAGAGCAGCGGTGATTCATCTTCTTTTCAACGTATTCGGCACGGTGATTTTCGGCTTTGCCATGTTCTTTATATTTATTGCCAATCCGGCCTTTGCTTCATCCACGGCGGACAGTGTTGGAATATCCGTATTCCATACAATTTTCAATATCACTAATACGGTACTTCTGTTCCCGTTTGCCGGACTGCTTGTGAAAGCGTCCGATATCCTGGTGAGAAAAGGAACAGAAAAACCGGTATCCACGGTGGAAGCAGATATGGTGCGCCATCTGGACGACAGAATTCTGGAGACACCGTCATTTGCCATCGAGAACGCCGGCCACGAAATCATCAACATGGCTAAAATCTCACTTGCAAACGTAAAAATTGCAACGGCAGCTCTTCTGGAAGAGAATGAAGCGTTCTGCAGAGAAGTCTTTGAAAATGAAGAAACCATTGACCGCATGGAGAAAATTCTTACGGAATATCTGCTTAAAATTAATAACCTTTCCTTGAATGACGAGCAGCATTTACTGGTCAAGAATATGTATTACACGATTGGCAACCTGGAACGAATCGGGGATCACTCGGAAAACCTGGCCGAACTGGCAAGGAAGCGGATGGATACCCACTGTTCCTTTACAGATTCGGGGTTAAAGGAGTTAAAAGAAATCTCGGATGCGGCTATTCAGGCGGTAGAATGTTCCATCGATGCAAGAGCGGAAAAAGAAATGATGAAAATCAGGCAAACCGCCAGGTGGGAGGAAACAGTGGATAACCTTGAAGAAGAACTCAGGGAAAGCCATATGGACCGGCTTTCCAACAGTGAATGCACTGTCGAAAGCGGGGTTATTTTCCTCGATGCCATAGCCAATTATGAACGAATCGCCGACCACGCAAAGAACGTCGCAGGATATGTAAAGGAAGAGATGCAATGAAACATTTAATTTATGTGATAGAAGATGATGAGAATATCAGGAACCTGATCTGTGTGGCTCTGGAAAATTTCGGACACCGCTCGGAGGGCTTTGAGACGGCGGAGGAAGCGCTGGAGCGCCTCGGCAGTATCATGAAACGCGGAAAAGAAGCCTACAGGGAGCTTCCGTCCATGTTCATCTTTGACTGGATGCTTCCCGGCATGGACGGGATGACTGCAATCGGAAAGGTCAGGGAATTGGAGCCGCTCAAAGGCACGCCGGTTCTGATGCTGACTGCAAAGGATCGGGAAACCGATATCGTAATGGGACTTGATAACGGGGCGGACGATTATATGACAAAGCCGTTCGGGATTCTGGAACTTTCGGCCCGGGTCAGAAATCTGCTGAAGCGATCCGGCACGGTCAGGGAGGAAAGCACCTGTCTGGCGGCCGGTGATGTGAAAATCGACAAGGAGACAAGGGAAGTGGTCTCCTGCGGTGAAAAGGTTGAACTCACCCTGAAGGAATTTGAGCTTTTAAGCTATCTGATGGAGCATATGAACCGGGTGGTGACAAGGGATGAACTTCTGGACAATATCTGGGGCTATGATTATGACGGCGAGACCAGGACACTCGATATGCATATCAAGACACTCAGGCAGAAGCTTAAGGATGCGGGACAGCAGATAAAGACAGTCCGCGGAGTGGGATACCGTTTCCTGAAAGAAAAGGAACGATAACCTGCACGCTCCGCGATGCACAGAAACGGTAAAAATACCGTTTTACGGCTGTGAATAGTAGCCATAAAATCACAGTAAATTACCGGGCTCCACAGTTAATAAAGATACGGGGAGGGACAGATTTATGCGGAAAGCCATATTAAAAAAATTTATTCAGCTGCTGTTTCTGGCTCTTGCCCTGAATACGTTTATCTTTTATGTGGTCACAAGCAGTATGCTGCTCAAAAAAACACGCTCCAATATGATGTTTGCTTTGGAGACGGCGGACAGCCTCTTTGATTATTCCGACGATTTGCAGGAACAGGCAGGGATGCTGAAAAAAGTAGCCGATATGAACCAGAGCCGTTTTACGATTGTTAAAAAAGACGGCACGGTCGAGGTGGATACAGAGGTAAGCAATGCGGCAGCCATGGAGAACCATATGGAGCGTGAGGAGGTAAAGGAAGCTCTCCAGTATGGAAGCGGACACTCTATCCGGAAGTCGGAGACCCTTGGAATCCAGATGCTCTATGTGGCCAGAATGTCGTCGAACGGCGAATACATATTCCGGCTGGCATCCCCATATTCGGGAATGCAGGAATATCTGATCATGCTGCTGCCGGCCGTGCTGCTGAGCTTCGCCATTGCATTTTTTGCCTCCTCCATGGAAGCGGAGCGATTTTCACAATCCATCACCAGACCCCTACAGGATATCTCGAGGGAGATGATGAAAGTGGACGGGGATTATGCGGATCTGCATTTTGACCGGTGTCCTTACCAGGAAATCAATGTAATCGCCGATACGACGACAAAAATGTCCCGCAATGTCAAAGAATATCTGGAACGTCTGGAACAGGAGAAGCAGATACGCCAGGAATTTTTCAGCAATGCCTCCCATGAATTGAAAACTCCGATTACATCCATCCGGGGATATGTGGAGCTGCTGGAAAGCGGTATGGCTCTGAATGAGGAGACAACCCATGATTTCCTGAAGAGAATTAAGAAGGAAGCCATGAGAATGACAAGCCTTGTGGATGACATTTTGATGATCTCCAGGCTGGAATCAAGGGGAGCCAAAACGGAAATCGTTACAATCCAGGTGGCGGATCTGCTGGAGGAGACGGTTTCCTCCCTGGCCACCCAGGCGGCGGAACGTGGCGTTGTGATTCATAAGCAGTTTGAGTCCTTTGCCATCAGGGCCGATTTGAGACAGATGAATGAGCTGTGCATGAACCTGATCGGCAATGCGGTAAAATACAACAATACGGACGGGGAAATATGGGTAGAGGCGCGCAGGGAAAACACAGACTTTGTCCTGGCTGTAAGGGACAGCGGTGTGGGGATACCGCAGGAAAGCCTGAACCGCATCTTTGAACGTTTCTACCGGGTGGATAAAGGACGCAGCCGAAAACAGGGCGGTACGGGATTGGGACTGGCTATTGTCAAGCATGTCGTAAACTATTATCACGGAACGGTACGGGTGGAATCTGAAATCGGAAAAGGAAGTACGTTTACCGTCCGTCTGCCGGTTGCGGTGCAGCCGTAACAGTAATTTATTTAAAAGGAAAGTTCTCCTGTTAAATGAAAACCGCTCTGCGGAGGATCGCGCCCGCGGGATTCGTTCTTGTACCTTCGAAACGGGTATTTTAACCTGCTTCGAAGGTATTTTTTAGTCTTTTGCACTTTAATACGTTGATTTTTTAGGAATTTAAACAAATGAAATTGACTCCGGGCAAAAAGTGTAGTATGATATGTTTTAATTCCAGTCTGGATATGAATTTGAAACAATCAGGAGGAGAGATTATGAAAAAAACTAAAAAAATTATGGCCCTTGTTATGGCAGGACTTATGGCAGCATCCATGACAGCCTGCCAAACGAAGACAGAACCGCAGCCGACCGGCGGACAGGAGAGTGAATCAGCGTCAGCAGAGGCGCCGGCTGGCACAGAAGCACCGGCAGCTGCAGGAAAAACTTATAAAATCGGTATTATCCAGCTGACACAGCATGCCGCTCTTGACAAGACGAATGAAGGCTTTGTGGCAGCCCTCAAGGATGCCGGATTAGACTGTGAGATTGATCAGCAGAATGCTTCCGGCGACCAGTCGGCATGCCAGACGATTGCCGAGACACTTGTAAATAACGGAAATGACCTGATTTTTGCAATTGCAACACCGGCGGCACAGGCCGTGGCAGGTGTTACCGAGACAATCCCGATTCTCTGCAGCGCGGTTACGGATCCGGCGGCTTCCGGTCTTGTGGAGAGCAATGAAAAGCCAAACTGTAATGTATCGGGCACATCCGACCTGACACCGGTTAAAGAGCAGATTGATTTAATGCAGAAGATTATGCCTGATGTTAAGAGCGTAGGCCTTCTCTATTGTTCGGCAGAGTCCAACTCCGTACTTCAGATTGATATGGCAAAGGAAGCTCTTGAAACGGCAGGAATTGCTTATAAGGATTATACGGTTTCATCCTCCAACGAGATTCAGACTGTAGTGGAATCCATGGTCGGAAACGTAGACTGCATCTATGCGCCGACGGATAACATGATTGCAGCCGGCATGACGACAGTGGCTATGGTTGCCAATGAAAACAAGATTCCGGTTATCTGCGGTGAAGAGGGTATGGTAGACGCCGGTGGACTTGCTACATACGGTATTGACTATTACCAGTTAGGATATATGGCAGGCGAACAGGCTGTGGATATCCTTACAAAAGGAGCAGACATTAAGGAAATGCCAATCGGCTACCTGGATGCTTCCAAATGCGCTCTGAAGATAAATGAGGAGACGGCTGCCGAACTCGGTATCGACGTATCAAACATTAAGTAATTATCAGACTTGACTTTTTCAGGGGACGGCTTATCATAATCAATAAGCGGTCCCCTGAAAGCGGAATATACGTTACAGTTCTGTCTTCGGCCAAACTGCAACAAATGATGCGCAGAAACGGCAAAAAACGCCGAAAAAACAGCGAAAACACCCCGCGGAATACATTTAGGCTGAACGGTTACGAGTATACGGTATCTGAGCCGGAAAAAGGAATTTAGAAAAGATATATCGGAGGAAACAGTAGATGAATGGTTTGTTAGCTTCTCTTCAGGGCGCCGTGGCACAGGGCGTACTTTGGGGGATCATGGTTTTAGGTGTTTATATTACGTACCGTCTGATGGACATTGCTGATTTGACCGTAGACGGAAGTTTTGCGCTGGGCGCTTGCGTCTGCGCTGTGCTGGTTGTGAATAAACAGGTGGATCCTGTTGTCGCACTGCTGGTGTCAGCCATGGCAGGTCTGGCAGCCGGAGCCGTGACAGGCATTCTGCACACTGTTTTTGAAATTCCGGCTATTCTGGCGGGAATTCTGACCCAGATTTCCCTGTGGTCCATCAATCTGAGACTGATGGGCGGGAAGAGCAACATTCCCCTTCTCAAGGTGGAGACCTTAATCAGCAAATTTGTGAAAATGACAGGGCTGACCCAGTCACAGGCATCCATGATAATCGGTATTATCGCCGCTATTATTATTATTGCCTTCCTTTACTGGTTTTTTGGAACAGAGATCGGAAGCGCGATGCGTGCGACCGGCAATAACGAAGATATGGTCCGTGCCCTGGGAGTCAACACAAAGATGACAAAACTGCTGGCACTGACACTGAGCAACGGTCTTGTGGGACTTTCCGGCGCACTTGTCTGTCAGAGCCAGAAATATGGTGATATCAACCTGGGAACAGGCGCTATCGTAATCGGTCTGGCATCCATCGTAATCGGCGAGGTCCTGATGGGACGGCTTACCTCGTTCTACTGGAAGCTGACATCAGTCGTAGTCGGTTCCGTAACCTACTTTGTGATCCGCGCACTCGTACTCAGAATGGGTCTGGATGCCAATGACATGAAGCTTCTCTCGGCTATTATTGTGGCGCTGGCCCTCAGCTTCCCCGTTGTACTGTCGAAATACAGGCTGAGAAAAGAATATACGGAGGGAGGCGACGAGGAATGTTAACAATTACCAATGTAAGAAAAACTTTTAATAAGGGAACAATTAATGAAAAAAAGGCATTGAACGGCATTAACCTTCATCTGGAATCCGGTGATTTTGTTACAATTATCGGAGGAAACGGCGCCGGTAAATCTACAATGCTGAACATGATCGCAGGAGTATACCCGATTGACAGCGGTAAGATTGTGATAGACGGTATTAATATCTCAAGGGAACCGGAACACAGACGTGCGAAATACATCGGAAGGGTTTTCCAGGATCCGATGAGGGGGACGGCGGCCAATATGGAAATTCAGGAAAACCTGGCTATGGCTCTCAGGAGGGGGAAAATCAGGGGACTTGGCTGGGGAATCCGGAATAATGAGAAGGATTATTACAGGACTGCGCTTGCACAACTGGATCTGGGCCTTCAGACGCGCATGACGAGTAAGGTCGGACTGCTGTCCGGAGGACAGAGGCAGGCGCTTACACTTTTAATGGCAACCCTTCAAAAGCCAAAGCTCCTTCTTCTGGATGAACATACGGCGGCTCTGGATCCGAAGACGGCCAGAAAGGTGCTTGAGCTGACGGAAAAGATTGTCAACGAGCAGGAACTTACCGCTCTCATGGTCACACATAACATGAAAGATGCCATCCAGATCGGCAACCGTCTGATTATGATGCATGAAGGACGGATTATTTATGATGTGTCGGGGGAGGATAAAAAGAAGCTGCAGGTGGAAGACCTGCTGGAGAAATTTGAGACGGCCAGCGGTGAAGAGTTTGCAAATGACAGGATGATGCTGGCGAAATAGCCTTTGCTGCCCGCAGAAATCAGAGGATATTAATCCCCGGATTTCTGCGGGCTTCTTTCTTACAATAGACGGAATAAGACGACCGATGTGGAATATATGGACAAAAATTCACAATTTGTTAATATTTGTAAAAGAAAATTTACATTTACAGGGAGTCAACTTTATTGGCAATTCTTTATATTTATGATAAAATATAATGTACGCGTTCTGATAAGAAATAATTTATGTAAGAAAAAACGATAACCTGCACGCTCTGCGCACAGGTCACCGCCATCAATGATGAAAGACACTTATATTACGAAGTGTCTTTTGCGTAACAGTTCATACTATTTGAACTGTTACTCTTTTACTGCCAGTCAATAAAAATACATTGGAGAGATTGCTGCATGTTCAAACTAAAAAAAGACGATTATCTGGCTTCCCTGAACCGGGCCAGAAAAAAGAGAAACCGGGGAGATTATAAAAAGTACGCTCTGATAGCTGCCGGAGCTGTAGTGATAATCGGCGCCGTCGTGTTTGCCGGCCTTAAGCTGGGAAACAGAGAGACAGGAGGAAAACCGGGCGAGTCTGCCGAATCGGTAAATGAGACTGCGGTGAATCCCGAAGAGGAATCAAAAGCCACGGAAGCGGCAGAAAAAAAAGCGGTAGTGGATTCCTATTCGAATCTGGGAATTGTCCAGGTAACCGGGTATCTGAATATGCGTGAGAGTGCCAGCACCGATGCCGACGTTATCGGGAAGCTGCAGGGTGACAGCGCCTGCGAGATTCTTGACGATTCCACGGAAGGCTGGTATCAGATAAGCTCCGGCGGGCTGACCGGTTACATCAGTTCAGAATTCGTCCTGACCGGCGAAGAAGCAAAGGCCAAGGCGGAGGAACTGGTTGCCCTGCGGGCCATTATAACAGTGGATGCCCTGAATATCAGAAAGGAGCCGACCACGGAATCGGATGCTGTGGGACAGGCCCTTAAAAATGAACGGTATGTGATTGAAGAAGACACCGGTGACGGATGGCTGAAAATCCCCAGCGGATATATAGCCTCCGAATTTGTGGATCAGAAATATGCGCTGAATGAAGCCAGGAAACTGGATATGAAGTCGATGGTTTTAAATCTTTATAAGAATATCGGTATTTCCAGCGTTGACAATTACCTGAATGTCAGAGAAGAGCCCAGTGAGGATGGGAAAATTATCGGTAAGATGACAAGTAAGTCTGCCGGTGACATTCTTGAGACGACGGAAGACGGGCAGTGGTACAAGATACATTCCGGCCCGGTAACCGGCTATGTTAAGGCGGAGTACATTCTGACCGGTGCTTCGGCAAAGAATGAGGCGCTCAATGTGGCGGAGCTGATGGCCATTGTTTCAACGGACCGTTTGAATGTAAGAACCGAACCTTCGACCGAATCTCAGATATGGACTCAGATTTCCAATAATGAGAGATATGCGGTTCTGAGCCAGACCGACGGCTGGGTAGAGATTGAGCTGGACAGCACGTCGGCCTATGTATCAACCGATTTTGTGGATGTCCGGTATGCCCTTCCTGAGGCGATTAAATTCTCGCCGCTGGATGCAAATGTTTCTCTCAGAAATAAAATTGTCAACTATGCCCTTCAGTTTGTGGGAGGAAAATATGTATGGGGCGGCAATGACCCTCATACAGGAGCCGACTGCTCCGGCTTTACGAAATATGTATACAGCAAGGTGGCCGGGATAACACTGAACCGTGTATCAAGGGATCAGGCAAAACAGGGCAAACAGATTAAGTCCTCTGAAATGCGTCCGGGCGATTTAATCTTCTATACAAACAGTAAGGGAACGATCAATCATGTCGCGATGTATATCGGAAACGGCCAGATTGTCCATGCGGCAAGCCGGCGAAGCGGCATCAAGATTTCTACATGGAATTACCGTAATCCTTATCGTATTATTAATCTGCTTGGTGATTAGATGAGGATTTAACTGAGGTTAGGAGGACGCGGCCGGAACCGACTATGTCCGGTGTGGTGAGGGGGGAGCTGGCTGAGTCTTCCGTCCCCGGTTGGAGGGTTAAAAATAAAAATCTTTTTAAAGGTTATAGACTTATAGCCTGTGATGGTTCTGATATAAATATCGCGCATAATCCGGATGATAAAGAATCTTATTTTACAAACGGAAATGCCCGGGGATTTAACCAGTTGCATCTTAACGCAATATATGATTTATTAGATAAGATTTACACGGATATCATTATACAACCGGGTAAGATTGAAAATAAACACAAAGCTTTTTGCGATATGGTAGACCGATATACCGGAATACGAAACACGCTCTTTCTTGTTGATAGAGGCTACGAGTCATATAACAATCCTGCACATGTACAAGAAAAAGGTGCTTTTTATTTGTTTAGATGTAAAGATATCAATAGCAGCGGAATATTGTCACAGCCCACGTTACTATAACCAAATGTACGAACAGGCACGTGTATCAAATCAATAATACATTTGCCATACACATATGCAAATATTTTATAAGTAAAATGGCGGAGAAATCTCCGCCAGATGTAGAAGCATTGATAAGTAAAGAAATTTTACCTGTTCGTCCTGGACGTCACGACCCTCGCAAAGTCGATCACAAGAAAGCAGTTAGTTTTCTATACAGAGTAGCTTAACATCAAATATATTATACAACTTTTTGAAGCAGATGAAAACATCTATTTCAATGTGTTGCTCTAAAAAATCCATAGTGCCGGAAAAAAGAATCACCCTATCCTTGTTTTTAATAAAAACAGAAATAGGGTGATAATTATGTCTTGTTATCTTAATGACATTGCCCGGCCGCTGATTGTCTCGCGCGTTAAGTGCGGGGGCGGACCTTGTCGAGACCACTCAGCGCTACTACCATGTACGGGAAATACTATATGCCATCAATGGGCTTATAAAAAAATAACGGAAGATATTGATATCGGCCTGCCGGAAACACGTTGTGGCCGCGACAAGGCTCTCCCTATTTAAGGTTAGAGACAATCAGCGCCCGGAACGGACCATGTCCGGTGTCGCGAAAACTTCCGCCTGAGTCTTCCGTCCCTGCGAAACCTTGACCGGGGGAAGGAGGCGGAATCAATTCTGGAGGGGACATGGAAGCCCATCCGTGCTTAATGAGGTTTCTCACGAATTTAGCACGGCTATGCGCTTCGAAAAGTGCAAACGGTCCCCGTAAGAATTCATTCCGGCCGGATTCCCCCTCACGACACCCTCCAACCGGGGACGGAAGACTCAGCCAGCCCCCTCACCACACCGGACATGGTCCGTTCCGGACGCGTCCTCCTAACCTCAGTTAAATCCCCTTTTATAAATTGTAAGTTTTTTATAGTCGCATTTTCTGACAAAATATGATATAATTCTTTCTGAATCGTATGTTTTGTAACAAAAACGTAATAATTTCAAAGGTTTGGAGAGAGATGAATGGCAGAGCAGAAATCAGATGATTATAAAAGCAGGCTAAATAAGGCCCGTAATAAGCGTAATGGAAAAGATCCGATGAAATATTTTATGTATGCTGCAGGCGGTATCATTGTTATTCTTCTGGTTGTTGTGGCTGTGAAGCTGGCCAGGGGAGGTACTTTCGCAGGCTCACCCAAGGCGAGAATGGTGAATGAGACAGATACAGGAGAAGCCGCTGACCAGGATGCCTCAGGGGAATCAGAGAGTGTGGATTCGGAGAATGCGGAGCCTACGATGTCACCCGAGGAACTGGCCCAGGCGGAGACGGATGCCCAAAAGAAAAGCGTCGTGGAATCGTATAATAATCTGGGACTCGTTCAGGTTTCCGGATATCTGAATATGCGTGAGAGCGCCAGCAAGGATGCAAAGGTAATCGGCAAGCTGCTGGGAGGAAGCGCCTGCGAGATTTTAGATGATTCGACGGAAGGCTGGTATCAGATAAGCTCCGGCGGATTGAACGGTTATATCAGTTCCGAGTTTGTTCTGACCGGGGAAGCCGCCAAGGAGGAGGCGTTTGAACAGGTGAAAGAAATGGCCGTGATCACAGCCGACAAGCTGAATGTCCGCAGTGAACCGACTCCGGACGGCCAGATTGTGGAGCAGATCCTGAAGAATGAGAGGTACTCTATTCTCGGCCAGCAGGATGGATGGATCCAGATCAGCGACGGTTATATTTCTTCCGATTATGTAGATATCCGCTATGCACTCAATGAGGCGAGAAAGCTGGATTTGAGAACCATGGTATTGAACCTTTATGACAACCTCGGTATATCTAATGTAAACAACTATCTGAATATCAGGGAAGAACCGAAGGAAGACGGCAAAATTATCGGTAAGATGACGAGTAAATCGGCCGGAGAAATTCTTGAAAAGACAGAAGACGGAGAGTGGTATAAGATTAAATCAGGCCCTGTTACCGGTTATGTCAAATCCGAGTTTATCCTGACAGGCGACGCTGCAAAGCAGGAGGCTCTTAATGTGGCTGAACTGATGGCAATTGTCTCCACAGACCGCCTGAATGCAAGGACGGAGCCGAGTACGGAATCACCGATATGGACCCAGATTTCAAATAGTGAGCGTTATGCCGTCTTAAAGCAGATGGACGGCTGGGTAGAGATTGAGCTTGACTCCACCAGCGCCTATGTGGCAACTGATTTTGTAGACGTGCGTTATGCGCTGAATGAAGCGATCAAGTTCAGCCCCATCGTAGAAACTGCTTCTTCCTCCGGCGGAAACAAGGGCAGCAGCGGGAACAAAGGCGGAAGCGGCGGCAATAAGGGCGGAGTGGGTAATACACCGGGTAATGCAGCCGGTTCCTCAAAGAGAACCCAGATTGCAAATTATGCGACCCAGTTCCTTGGCAATCCATATGTGTGGGGCGGTACAAGCCTTACGCGGGGAGCCGACTGTTCCGGATTCACGATGGCTGTTATGGCTAATTTTGGTGTCAGCTTACCGCATCATTCCGGTTCCCAGGCGAACTGTGGCAAGTCGATCAATTCCTCACAGATGAGACCGGGCGATTTAGTATTTTACGCAAACAGCAGCGGAACTATCAACCACGTGGCCCTCTATATCGGCAACGGCCAGGTATGCCACGCATCCAACGCAAGGGACGGCATCAAGATTTCAACCTGGAATTACCGTACGCCTAAGAAGATTGTCAATGTGTTAGGTGATTAAAATAGCCGAATGCCAGAGCGTGTTTGAAAATTGCTTTCTGTCAGCTGTGCGTCACACTTTGTGGGAGATTTGGACCGAATGAGCGCGGCGTAGTGGGCTGGAACAGTTTATGCTGTCTGGACTGTGACAGCATGAAAGAAGTATAGAAGAGGTATCGTATCTGAGACATAATCTGTCCAGATGCGATACCTCTTTTTTGCCGCGGCGTTGAACAGCCGGTATCTGTATTTTATCTTTCCGTCAGTAATGGTTCGCTGAAGATTTCCTTCATTGCCTCGATAAAAACATGGTCTGCCCTGGATAAAAAAGAGCCGGCTGATGTTCCGACAGAGAGATCCCAATACGCTTTATATACCGGGGGAATGGAAAAACAGGAAAATGCCGCATCTACCATAGTCAGTTTCGAATACTGACTGGGGATGAGCGTTACTCCGGCGCCGGAAGCAGCCAGAAGCTGGGCTGTTGCAAAATTCTTCACGGTCAGGCGGATGACGGGCTGGGTTATCCCGGCACGTTTTAAGATGGAATCACTCACCTGGCGGATCCGCTGGGAGGAGGGCAGCATGATAAGCGGCTCTTTGGCGAGGTGCCTGACGTCCAAAACGGGGTATATTGAACCATTGTCAGACACGGCCTGTTCTGCCAGAGCGCACAGGTGGGAATCCTTTCCCGCTACGATCAGAAAATAATCCCTGGAAAGAAAATGATATTCCAGCTGGGGATTGGCGGATTCCTTGGGGGCGTGCGTTATAATAAAATCAACCTTGCCGGCTGTCAGAAGAGCTTCCAGCCGATCGGAGGTCTCTTCCGTAACAGTTATCTCGATGGAAGGATATTGCTCCATAAACCGGGGGAGGATTCCGGGCAGGACGACAGTTCCCAGGTGGCTTGTGATGCCGATATGAATGCGTCCTGTTTTCATATTATTGATATCGCTGATCTCCAGTTCGAAATTCTCGTACATTTTCAGAATCTGAAGAGCCATATGATAATATTTTTCACCGGCATACGTCAGGGTAAGCCCGGTAGAGGCCCGGTTAAACAGAGGGGTTCCCAGACTGTCTTCAATCCGTTTAATATACTGGCTGAGGGACGGCTGGGCGATAAAAAGCTTTTTGGCGGCCTGGGATATGCTTTTCTCATCTGCTACTGTTTTGATATAAATCAATTCCCGCTGGGTCATCTGAGTCTCCTTTCCATAATAAAGCGGCGCTTTCTGTGAGATGAATTATAGATGAATTTATGGTATAGGATAAATAATATATACTATATAATCTATATAATATTTGTACTATGATTAAAAACATTATATAATAAAACAAGATAAAAAGAAAGTACAAATCGATCTTATCACATTCGGGAGGTATCACATGGTAAAACTGTATGAGGGCGGGGTATATCTTTTAAACGGCGAGGAATTGATTGAAGAAAAAGAAAGCGCCAGAGTGGAACAGATAACAGGCAGAAAAATTTCCATAGAAGAAGCCAGAAAGAACACGATTGCCTATTCAATTCTGAAAGCGCATAACACATCAGACTCTATGGAGAATCTTAAAGTACGTTTTGACAGTATGGCATCCCATGACATTACATTTGTCGGAATTATTCAGACGGCAATTGCATCGGGAATGGAACGTTTTCCCCTGCCTTACGTGCTTACAAACTGCCACAATTCCCTGTGTGCCGTAGGCGGTACAATCAATGAAGATGATCACATATTTGGTCTGTCTGCGGCAAAGAAATACGGCGGTATCTACGTGCCTCCGCACATTGCCGTAATTCACCAGTATATGAGAGAGATGATGGCCGGCTGCGGGAAAATGATTCTCGGTTCCGACAGCCACACCAGATATGGCGCTCTCGGTACGATGGCAATCGGAGAGGGCGGCGGTGAACTTGTAAAACAGCTTCTTTGCGACACATATGACGTTGCCTGTCCCGAAGTGGTCGCAGTGTATCTCGACGGAAAGCCGTCCCCGTTTGTAGGGCCGCAGGATATTGCCCTGGCCATTATAGGAGCTGTATTTAAAAACGGATATGTTAAAAATAAGGTGATGGAGTTTGTGGGACCGGGCGTTTCCGAGATGGATACGGACTACAGAAATGGAATCGATGTAATGACCACCGAGACTACTTGTCTTTCCTCTGTCTGGAGAACGGATGAAGATACAAGGAAGTTCCTGAAGCTCCATGGCAGGGAAGACGATTATAAAGAACTGAATCCGGGCGGGACGGCGTATTACGACGGAGCCATCTATGTGGATCTGAGTACGGTAAAGCCGATGATCGCGCTTCCATTCCATCCGAGCAATACATATGAGATTGATGAGCTGAATCACAATCTGGCCGACATTCTTTCAGAGGTAGAGAAGGAGGCCGACAGGATAGCGGGGCGCGAAGGTTCCCTGAGACTGGTTGATAAAATTGTTAACGGCAGGCTCCAGGTGCAGCAGGGCGTCATTGCTGGATGCGCGGGAGGCAATTATACCAATGTGATCCAGGCAGCACATGCGCTTCGCGGCAGAAACTGCGGCAATGGGGAATTTACACTCTCCGTGTATCCTTCCTCACAGCCGGTGTTCATCGACCTGGTGAAGAAAGATGCAGTCAGCGGACTGATGGAAGCGGGAGCCATTATCCGAACCGCTTTTTGTGGCCCGTGTTTTGGTGCCGGTGATACTCCGGCCAACAACGGACTCAGTATCCGTCACACAACCAGGAACTTCCCGAACCGGGAAGGTTCAAAGCCGGGTGCGGGACAGATGGCAGGCGTGGCCCTGATGGATGCCCGTTCCATTGCGGCGACGGCGGCAAACGGCGGAATGCTCACCTCTGCAGAGACAATGGACTGCTGGGGAGATGTGCCGGATTATCACTTTGACGACACAGTATATAAGAACAGAGTTTTCTTCGGCTATGACAGAGCTCAGGAAAAAGAGGAACTGGTATGCGGCCCGAACATTAAGGCATGGCCTGAGATGAGTCCTCTGACCGATAATATTCTTCTCAAGGTATGCTCAAAGATTATGGACGAAGTCACAACGACGGATGAATTGATTCCATCCGGAGAAACCTCCTCATACCGTTCCAATCCGCTTGGGCTGGCTGAATTTACCTTATCCAGAAGAGATCCTCAGTATGTGGGACGTGCGAAAGAAGTAAATGAGCTGGAAAAACTCAGAAATGCAGGTGTGAACCCGTCTGAGAAAGCGGGAGAGCTTGAGAAAGTTTTTGAGGGGATCCGCAAGGTTCCCGGCAGTGAGAATGTAAAACCGGAGGAAACGGAAATCGGAAGCATGATTTATGCGGTAAAGCCGGGGGACGGTTCAGCCAGGGAGCAGGCCGCCAGCTGCCAGAGGGTACTCGGCGGGCTTGCCAATATCGCCAGAGAATACGCAACGAAACGTTACCGCTCCAATGTGATGAACTGGGGGATGATACCGTTTCTGATGGATAAAGAACCGGAATTTGAGGTCGGAGATTATATTTACATTCCGGGTATCAAAAAGATTCTGAACGGTGATTTGACAGATATCAGAGCATATGTGATTAAAGATGAAGTTCAGGAAATCCGGCTCCACATCGCTGATATGACGCCTGAAGAGCGGGAGATCGTGAAGGCGGGATGCCTGATTAACTATAACCGTAACAGATAAATAAAGAAACAGGAAGCAGATATATAAAGAGGCAATGCATAAAAGGCATGCCGGGGATGATAAACAATCTCCGGCATGCCTTTTATGTTCAACTGCAGGGCCGTTATTTTAGTAATGAATCACCTGGCTACTTTCCTGAATCCGCTTTACGACTTCACCGGCTTCCTCCGAGAGAAAATACCGCAGGGTGCTTTCAGGGACAAGCTCCCGTATCTCTTCAAGCCTGCCTTCATGTATTTTCCGGCGCACCGTGGAAGCGCTGATAACCCCGGATGCAGCCGTCCTTCTTGGGATAATCCGGCATTCCACGCCGGACAAAGGCAGTTCGGCGGCCATAATTTCGTTATATATCCCTGTTACCTGGCTGGCCGGTTCTTCCCCGACATAACGCACCGTGATATCAAGAGATTTGGCAATTTGGCCGAATATAGCAGTATCTAATTTCGCGTGGGTGCGGATTACCGTATCCTTATCCTTCAAAAAATAGGAGGGAAAGGTGGCATTGGAGATTAGATAGCTTCCGGTCTGATGGAAAACAAGGTTTTTCAGATGGGCGCTGCCTTCCTTTACCAGGTTATAGCGCACGTCAAATGGGACGAGGGAAGCATCCTCCGATACAATAAAAACATGAAGCAGTCGGCAGGCGGCCGCTGCCGTGGCAAGCAGATAAAGATGGCCCAGAGTGAAAGGATTGGCATTCATCACCACGGCGCCGACAGGAAGACCTGCCTCCGGTTGCGCGTCTGATTGTTGAACCTGTTCCTGTGTTTCCTGATAAAGGTTATCAAGATAGGAGGCAAAACCGTTTTTTCTGTTTTCCATGAAAACAACTCTGCCGTCCGCGCGGGCAACTTCATAGAAGCCGAGGTCACGGAAGAAAAGCGCCTTATCATATTTCGTGTAGAGAAACAGATTTACCGTTCCCTGTTCGAATTCATATTGGATTAAATGGCTGACCACCTGGTTTAAAAGACCTTCCCCCTGATGACCGGAATCCACGGCCATGCATCGGAGGGTGTTGGCAAAGCAGGAGCCTGTTGCTGCAAGGTTGTAATCGTCGTCGTATAAACCGATGGTGTAATCCAGGTTATCATCGCGTTCAATTCCTTCTTTTTCCAGAAGGGCGTCCAGTTTTTTCATTTCCCTGCGATCGTTATAAAAAATTCGGCTGATGTGATATTCTGACATAAAATTCTCCATTTCCTTTATTAAAGCGGACGACTGACATCCACACTTTTCGCTGTACTTCCAGAACTAAATCCGGTATTCCTAGTATACCGGATTTTGTCTCCGGCCACAAGAGGCCGAATCCGGCTTTTCGATGAACAGTAACGTATATTAGTTACAGTTCACCCCCGCCAAAAAGCGGCGTGCTGCGAACAATAACACGCTTCGCGATGCACAGAAACGGCAAAAAGCGCCGTTGATTGTGGTGAAAAGTTCACTTTTCATCGCGTCGCGCCGTAAAACTCGGGATTTTCGTGCAAAAAGCGCACGAAAACACCTCGCGGAACACAACCGTGTGAACAGTAACGTATATTATTCAAATAAGAACACAGAATATCATAAAAAGAATAAATTTGGAATGAGGAGGACTGCTATGCTGGTGCAGGAATTAAATGAACGGTCACATGATTTTGCTGGTAGAAATAATAAGCAGGAGAATAAAAGGGAGAATACGGAGACCCAGAGAATGAAGAACTCCGGTAATGAGCCGGAACAGGAACAACAGAAAATTAAAAATGAGGAGGCCAGGGAAGAACGGATTAAAGAAACCGGCCAGGTACTTCTGGAGGAGGGCGGAGAGGGCGCTCATATCCACCTGATTTCCATCATTGGCGAGATTGAAGGCCATGAAAATCTGTCGGGAAATACAAAGACAACAAAGTATGAGCATATCCTGCCAAAGCTGGCTGAAATAGAAGACAGCAGGGAAGTGGACGGAGTTCTCGTCATGATTAACACGGTTGGCGGCGATGTCAGCTGCGGCCTGGCCCTGGCGGAGATGATTGCCTCCCTGAGCAAACCAACGGTATCCCTTGTAATCGGCGACAGCCATTCTATCGGAGTCCCTCTGGCCGTTGCGACGGATTACTCCTTTATCGTACCCACAGGGACGATGATGATACATCCGGTCAGAATGTCGGGAACCGTGATCGGCGCTGTTCAGACATACGATTATTTTGAAATGATCCAGGACAGAATTCTTAACTTTGTTTCCGGCCATTCCCAAATCGCCTATGATCAATTGAGACGCCTGATGCTCAATACGGAAATGCTGACAAAGGATCTGGGGACTGTCCTGGTCGGCAGCGATGCGGTAAAGGAAGGGCTCATCTGCGAGGTGGGAGGAATCCGTGAGGCTCTTCAAAAATTGAACCGGATGGTTTTAGAGAGAAAAGAGATTTAGATAAGCAGGTGAGGACGCCGCCGCAGGCCAGCGGACGGGGTTGTGGAGTGGTTTTATGAGTATTTCGTCCCGGGGGAAGGATTGTTGTGAGTTTGGACTGCGGAGAAGCTATAGTCTGCGGAGCACGTTTTCACTCGGTGGAATGCATCGCGCTGCTAAGCTCGAGAGGACCTCGCCAATCAGCGATGGATTCCAAAGGCATCCGCAGACTATAGCTTCTCCTCCGCCCCAGTGACAGGTGGTCGCCGGGACGAAAGACTCCGCCGGGTGTATCGGCCCAGTCCGCTGACCTGCGGCCGCTGAATGTCTCACGCGTTAAGTGCGGGGGCGGACCTTGTCGCTGCCACTCAACGCATCCATATGCGTAGTGGCAGCGACAAGGCCCCCTAACCCTTTGAGGCTGGAGACAATCAGCGGCCGAAACGGACCGGGGCCGCGAAAACCTTCGCCTGAGTCTTTCGTCCCCGAGGAAAACCTGAACCGGGGAAGTAGGCGGAATCAATTGCGGAGGGGACATGGGAGTCCGCCGGTGCTTAGCGAGGTTTCTTACGAGCTTAGCACTGATGCGCACTCCAAAGAGTGCAAACGGTCCCCGCAGCAATTCATTCCGACCGGATTCCCCCTCCACGACCAACCTCCCACGGGGACGGAAGACTCAGAAAAACCAGACTCACCACACCGGCCCCGATCCGTTCCGGACGCGTCCTCCATTCTCAACTAAATCTCCATTGCTTTTTTCCTCATTTTTTTGTATACTATGCTAAGTAGAAGATAGAAAATATGTTTGGAGGCTTAGAGACAGTGGCAGGCACGAGCAGAAAGAAACAGGATACGGGCAGCAGGAAGAAGCAGGCAGGTACAACGGGTACAAAGCGTTCAGGCACGGGAGGAAAAAAGACGGCGCCGGCCGTCAATGAGAATAGTTTTATGGGGACAGAAGTGGCGATTATTGTATCATTTGCAGTATCGGTGCTTCTGTTTTTGAGCAATTTTGGACTTTGCGGAGCAGTCGGCGATTTTTGCCGGAAGGTGATGCTTGGGATATTTGGAAGTATGGGATATGCGGCTCCGGTACTTCTTTTTTTGGGAACCTGTTTTTATATGTCCAACAGAGGAAATTACAGGGCATTTTTAAAAATGGGGGCTGTGGCTGTGGTGCTTCTCGCACTGTGCGGCCTTGATCAGATGATGTTTGGCGGCGGAATGAAGGAGGGCTGGAAATTAAGCCAGTACTACGTCCAGTCGGGAGCCGGCGGTGACGGAGGCGGTTTTGCCGGCGGTGCGCTTGTCATGATCTTAAGCTCCGCCCTTGGTTCGGTTGGAACTTATCTCGTTCTTATAGTGGCCCTGGTTCTGGGCGCCGTATGCATCACGGAGAAGTCGCTTGTCAGTCTGGTAAAGAAAGGCAGCGGACGTGCCTATGAATATGCCAGGGAGGATATGAACAGGAGACGCGAAATACACGAGGAGCGCAGGGAAGAGCGAAGGCGCATGAGGGAGGAACAGCGTGTGCGGGGCGTGGATCTTGACGCTACTAATTTAAATGACGTTCCGTTAATGAGAGAATTTGCCGCCGGAATACCGGAAGGAACCGTCCTGGCGGAGGATGCAGGACAGGAATTCCAGGAAGACGACAGGCAGTTCCAGACAGATGGGAAAGACAGGGAAGCGTCCGCCGGACGTCTCCAGAATCCTGCCGATATATTCCGCGGGAGTATTGCCCTGCCTCAGTATGATCCCGAGGCGGACATGGAAGAGGCAGAGGAGACAGGACAGGCTGAGGCAAAAGCTGCTGCCTCTGATGAAACCGGTAAAAGGCGAAAGAGCAGGAAAGGCAGTCCGCAGGAGGATACGGATGATATCCTGAAGAATATTTACGTCAGACGGGATACGAGAACCTTCGAGGAATTTTCCGGGGAGGAACGGGAGATAGGCGGAAGGCATCCCGGATTTACCGCGGTACCCGCAGAAGATTATGGTGAAACGGAGGTCCCATGGGAGAACACGGATGCCCGGGACGTCTATGATTCGGAAGTCCGCCCGGAGCCATTCGGGGAACCTTATCCGGAAGCCGGGCATTTCGACGATTCGGAGCAGGTGGAACGCTTCTATGAAGATTGTGAGGGTACGGAGCCGTACGGCAGCGCCAAAGCGTATTACCGGGAAGAAGATTTATCCGTTAACGGCAGTGATTCGGAGCAGGAAGAGGGGCTCAATTATGACGGCTTCTATATCCCGGAAGAGCCTAAGACTGTTGTGACCGCATCCGGCAAAATTATTGAGACGGATACGGAGATGGTGCGCAAAACCATAGAGAAAAAGAGAGTAGAGAAGAAATCTCAGCCGGAGGATGAATTATCCCTCAATGAACAGATAGAGAAGCGGGCAGAGGCCGCCAAGGTTGTTAAGAAAGAATACATAGTACCGCCGTTGAATCTGTTAAAGAAAGGCGCGAAAAACAGCGGAGGCTTCTCGGAAAAAGAATATAAAGAGACCGCCATCAAGCTGCAGCAGACACTGCAGAATTTTGGTGTGGGCGTTACGGTTACGAATATCAGCTGCGGGCCGTCGGTGACCCGTTATGAGCTGCACCCGGAACAAGGGGTTAAGGTAAGTAAGATTGTCGCGCTTTCCGATGACATCAAGCTGAATCTGGCGGCTGCCGATATCCGTATTGAAGCGCCGATCCCGGGCAAGGCCGCCGTGGGGATTGAAGTGCCGAACAAAGAGAATAATGTGGTGCTTCTGCGGGAGCTTTTAGAGTCTGAGGATTTCAAGCGCCACGGTTCGCATATGGCCTTTGCCGTCGGCAAGGACATCGGAGGACAGGTGGTGGTCACCGATATTGCCAAGATGCCTCATCTTCTGATTGCAGGCGCAACGGGTTCCGGTAAATCCGTATGTATCAATACTCTGATCATGAGCGTGATATACAAGGCAAAACCGGATGAGGTGAAACTGATTATGATCGATCCGAAGGTTGTGGAGCTTAGCGTTTACAATGGAATTCCCCACCTTCTTATCCCTGTCGTAACCGATCCGAAAAAAGCGTCGGGAGCGCTGAACTGGGCGGTGGCTGAGATGACCGACCGGTATAATAAATTTGCCAAATATAATGTCAGGGATCTTAAAGGCTACAATGCGAAAATTGAGTCGATTAAGGATATTGACGACGACAATAAACCGGAAAAGCTGCCTCAGATTATCATTATTGTGGACGAGCTTGCGGATCTAATGATGGTTGCTCCCGGAGAGGTGGAGGATTCCATATGCCGTCTGGCCCAGCTGGCCCGTGCTGCCGGGATCCATCTTGTAATCGCGACGCAGCGTCCGTCGGTAAATGTTATTACCGGCCTTATCAAGGCAAATATCCCTTCGAGAATTGCATTCTCCGTATCCTCGGGCGTGGATTCGAGGACCATTATCGATATGAACGGAGCCGAAAAGCTGCTGGGCAAGGGCGATATGCTGTTTTACCCGTCCGGTTACCAAAAACCGCAGAGGGTCCAGGGAGCTTTTGTGTCGGATCAGGAGGTGTCACGCGTGGTGGAATTCCTGACGGAGCAGGGAATGACGGCTGATTATAATCCTGAAGTGGAATCTAAAATCAGCACCGCGTCCTTCGCGGAAGGACCGTCCGGCGGAAGTGACCGGGACGCGTATTTTGTCCAGGCCGGCCGGTTTATTATTGAAAAAGAAAAGGCATCCATCGGTATGCTCCAGAGAATGTTTAAAATCGGTTTCAACAGGGCGGCAAGAATTATGGATCAATTGGCGGAGGCCGGTGTTGTCGGCGAAGAGGAGGGTACCAAGCCCAGAAAAGTCCTCATGACGATGGAACAGTTTGAAAATATGATGAATGAATAAGCATTAAAAAATTACAGCGAATAAGCAGAGGACGGAAACACGATTTAATTCCGGAATGCGTATGATAGGATCAGGAGGAATTATGAATGAAACTGAGAGAATGGCTTAAGGAAATGGAATATGAGCTCCTGCAGGGGAATCTGGACGAGGAGGTGGATGACGTCGTCTACGATTCCAGAAAAGCGGCTGCCGGTTCCGTATTTGTCTGCATGCGGGGCGCCAATGTGGATTCCCACAAATTCATCCCGGATGTAATTCAGAAAGGCGCAAAAGTGCTTGTAACGGAGGAAGCGGTCACAGTCCCCGAAGAAATTACAGTACTCAGGGTCGGGAACGGCAGAAATGCCCTGTCCCTGCTTTCGGCTGCCCGCTTTGGTTATCCTGCCAGAAAAATGACGACGATCGGCGTAACCGGAACAAAGGGGAAAACGACGACAACCTATATGATAAAGGCGATCCTGGAAGCGGCAGGTGAGAAAACAGGATTGATCGGCACAAATGGGGCGATTATTGGAAGCGACCATTTTCCTACCATGAATACGACTCCTGAATCCTATATACTGCAGGAATATTTCGCAAAGATGGTGGAACAGGGCTGCCGGTATATGGTGATGGAGGTATCCTCCCAGAGCTATCTGATGCACCGGGTGGACGGAATCTTTTTCGATTACTCCATCTTCCTTAATATTTCCAACGATCATATCGGTCCAAATGAGCATGCCAGCTTTGAGGAATATCTGTACTATAAAAAACTGCTGCTGCAGAACAGCCGTGTCTGCCTTGTAAACAGGGATGACGGACATTTCAGGGAAATCATCGAAGGTGCCAAAGCGGAAATAAAGACATTTTCAATGGAACACAGTGCGGATTTCAGGGCCGCAGACGTTAAATACATAAGGGAACATGACTTTGTCGGACTGGACTTTAAGATGGAGGGGGATTATGAGAGCAGGCTGAGAGTGAATGTCCCGGGGCTCTTTAACGTATATAATGCAATGGCGGCTGCCGGGGTATGCAGCTGCCTGGGACTTTCTAAAGAGCGGGTGGCCCATGCTCTGGAGCATATGCAGGTGGACGGCCGTATGGAAATTGTCTATAAATCGGCAAAGTGCACCGTGATTGTCGATTATGCCCATAACGCAGTCAGCATGGAAAGTCTTTTGATGACGCTTCGCGACTATAAGCCTAAACGGCTTGTGGTTGTCTTTGGCTGCGGCGGGAACCGGGCCAGGGACAGACGCTATTCGATGGGAGAGATTGGAGGAAAGCTTGCGGATCTCTCTATTATTACGGCCGACAATTCCCGTTTTGAGAAGACATCCGATATTCTGGCCGATATTAAGACCGGTCTTTCAAGGACAGAGGGAAAATTCATAGAGATTCCCGATCGGCGCGAGGCAATTGAATACAGCCTGTCACATGCGCAGGAGGGGGATATCATTGCGATAATCGGTAAAGGCCATGAGGATTATCAGGAAATCGAAGGTGTCAGACATCCGTTCCTGGACAGAACCGTGGTGCAGGAAGCAGTGCAAAAGCTTGGGATGTAAGTGTGGCAAAGTACGATTATAATATATAACAGGCAGAAATGCCAAAAATAATGTCTGGAGTAACAGAAAATGGAAAATATCAGAATAAGAGACATCGTGGAGGCGGTAAACGGCCGTCTCCTTTGCGGCGATATGGAAACATCCTTAAGACATATCAGCATTGATTCGAGGACTATGAAGGGGGACGATTTGTTTGTCCCTCTTATCGGGGAAAAAGCGGATGCCCACCGTTTTTTAAGCCAGGCGTTCGAAAACGGCGCGGCCGCCTCTCTGACCTCGGAGCATGACACATGTCCTGAGGGCATAACAGGCGCCCTAATACGGGTGGAGGATACAAAAAAGGCCCTTCAGGACATTGGCCGCTATATCAGAAGCCGCCTTTCCCTGCCCCTGGTCGGAATCACCGGAAGCGTGGGCAAGACGACGACGAGGGAGATGATAGCCGCCGCCCTTTCAGCCGGATACAGAACTTTCAAGACACCTGCCAATCACAATAGCCAGGTGGGAGTTCCGATTACAATTTCCGATATTTCGGAGGCAGATGAGATCGGAGTTCTGGAGCTGGGGATGAGTGAACCGGGGGAGATGGAGGTAATTGCAGACATTGCCCGCGTGGATACGGCCGTAATCACCAATATAGGGGTTACGCATATCGAAAATCTTGGCTCCCGTGAGAATATCCTGAAGGAGAAACTCCGTATTCAGGATGGAATGAAGAGGGGCGGAACCCTTTTTCTGAATGGAGATAATGAGCTGCTGCGGGATGTCCGGGCAAAGGACGGCTGTGAGACTTCTTTTTACGGACTTGGTGCGAATTGCAGCTACCGGGCCGTCAATATCACATATAACGGAGGCCGTCCGGCATTCGATATGGTACACGGCGCTGCGGTGGTGCCGGTCGTCCTTGAAGTGATGGGGGAACACAATATTCTCAATGCGCTGGCCGCCCTGGCAGTAGCCGATCATTATCATGTGCCGCTGGCCGATGCCGCAGAAGCGCTTAAAACCTTTGATGGTTTTAAAAACCGCCAGCAGATTTATGAAAAGGGAAACATAACGATTATAGACGACACATATAATGCCAGCCCTGACTCCATGAAGGCGGGAATCCGTGTCCTGGCATCTCTGACGGACAGGAAGAGAAGAATAGCCGTTCTGGCCGATATGAAAGAGCTGGGAGAAGATGCTCCGTTATTCCATTATGAAATAGGAGCTTTCCTGGGAGAACAGCCGGTAGAGGAAGTCATAACTTACGGAGCGCTGGCAAAGGAAATTGCCAGAGGCGTGGAAGGGAAAGTAAAGACAACCGTGTTTGAGGAAGAGCAGAAGGAAGAGATGACGGAATATCTTGAGAAGCTGCTGCGGGAAGGTGACGCAGTGCTTTTTAAGGGTTCGAACAGCATGAAGCTGGGAGAAACGGCCGCACGTTTTATATGAGAGAAGGGCTTTTCAGCGTTAAAGAGGAGACAGACGATAATGACGAGCTACGCCTATGCCGATGTAATCATTGATATATCCCACGGGAAGGTCGACCGTGCGTTCCAGTATGGGATACCAAAAGGGCTGGAAGCCGAAATTTATGTCGGAGTGTGCGTCCGTGTGCCTTTTGGAAAAGGCAATGTGACGAGAAAGGGCTATGTGGTAGGTTTAAGCAATACGCCTGAATTTGATACGGAGCGGATCAAAGAGATAGCTGGGGTTGTGACCGGGAGCATATCGGTCCAGTCCCAGCTAATTCAGCTTGCATGGTGGATGCGTGAAACCTACGGCGCCACAATGAACCAGTCCCTGAAAACAGTCCTCCCGGTAAAGCAGAAGATGAAACCCAAAGAAAAAAAGAGCATCCGCTGCCTGCTGGACAGTGAGGAGCTTGATATTGCGATACGGGAAGCGGAAAAGAAAAATCATAAAGCCAGGCTGCGCCTGTTAAATGCATTTAGAGAGACGTCCGTGATTCCTTCGGAGATGGCCGAGTCGCAGCTTCAAATCACACCGTCGACCTTAAAACCGCTGATAGACAAAGGCCAGATTGAAATCCTGACCAGAGAAATTTACAGAACGCCGTTTAAAGAGCTTTCCCATACCGGCCATGCCGCTATCCTGAATGAAGAACAGAAAACGGCGGCGGACCGGTTCATCCGGGATTATGAAGAAGGTCACCGGGACACCTATCTTCTTCACGGGATTACCGGCAGCGGAAAAACGGAAGTATATATGGAGTTGATGGAATATGTATTGAAACGGGGACAGCAGGTTATCCTTCTGATACCGGAGATTGCACTGACCTATCAGACCGTGATGCGCTTTTATAAGCGGTTCGGCGATCAGATTGCGATTATCAATTCCAGGCTGTCGGCCGGGGAACGGTATGATCAGTGGGAACGGGCGGCAAAGGGTGAAGTATCCGTTATGATAGGGCCGCGTTCCGCACTGTTTACGCCGTTTCAGGATCTGGGGCTTATTATAATTGATGAGGAGCATGAGGGAGCCTATAAAAGTGAAACCATGCCCAGGTATCATGCCAGGGATGTGGCCGCAGAGAGAGCCAGGCTATGCCGCGCGGCGCTTGTGCTGGGCTCCGCGACTCCCTCCATGGAGGCGTATACCAAAGCCATGGCAGGAGAATATAAGCTGCTTTCCCTGAAGAACAGGGCGGCAAGCGGCAGCGCGCTTTCCAGCGTGGACGTGGTGGACTTAAGGAAAGAGATGCAGGAAGGCAACAAAAGCATGTTCAGCAGACGGCTTAAGGAGCTGATTGAGGACAGGCTCAGAAAAAAGGAACAGATTATGCTCTTCATCAACAGAAGGGGGTATTCCAATTTTATTTCCTGCCGCTCCTGCGGGGAGGCGGTGAAATGTCCCCACTGTGACGTTTCCCTGACGCTTCACGGAACCAGCCGTCTCGTATGTCATTACTGCGGCTATTCGGTTCCGCTTATGAAGCTCTGTCCCTCCTGCGGGTCCCCTTATATTGCCGGTTTCGGCGCAGGGACGCAGAAGCTGGAGGAACTGACGGGAAAGGCGTTTCCCCAGGCCAGGATCCTGCGCATGGATGCCGATACAACGGCCAGAAAGGGCGGCCATGAAGAGATTCTGGCGGCTTTTTCAGCCCATGAGGCGGATATTCTGATTGGGACGCAGATGATCGTAAAGGGCCATGATTTTGGGAACGTGACGCTTGTTGGCATTATGGCCGCCGACTTGTCCCTGAACACCCCGGATTACCGGTGCAGCGAGCGGACGTTTCAGCTTCTTACCCAGGCCGCAGGGAGAGCCGGCCGGGGAAGCCTGTCCGGCAATGTGGTGATTCAGACATACCAGCCGGAACACTATGCCATCGTTACGGCGGCAGAACAGAACTATGAAGAATTTTACCGCAGGGAAATGTTTTACCGGAAAATGATGAACTATCCTCCGGCCTGTTACATGGAGGCGGTTCTGTTTGCCGGAAATAATGAAAAGACGGTGGAGCGCTGTTCTGACCTTGCGCTTTCGACAGTGAGGAAGATGGGATATGAAGAAAATGAGATACAGATGATCGGCCCAGTCAGGGCCCCGGTCTACAAAGTTAATGATATATACAGAAAAATTTTATATATAAAGAGTAAAAATTGTGATATACTTGATAAAATCAGGAGAAATATCGAGTTGCTGGCAGCCGGGGATGAAGGATTTAAATCGCTGGCCCTGCAATTTGATATTTCATAAGCTGACATATGGAGGAAAAGAAAAATGGCAATCAGATCAATCAGAACAATGGGCGATGAAGTCCTCACGAAGGAATGTAAACCGGTAAAGGAAATGACGGAACATACCGCCGAATTGATAGAAGATATGTTTGAGACAATGTATGAGGCCAACGGCGTCGGCCTCGCCGCACCCCAGGTGGGAATCAGAAAGCAGATTGTCGTAATCGATGTGGATGACGGCAACCAGTATGTGCTGATCAACCCCGAGATTGTGGAGACGGAGGGGAGCCAGACCGGGTCTGAGGGATGTCTGAGCGTGCCGGGGAAGACCGGTGTCGTTACACGGCCGGAGAAAGTAAAAGTAAAGGCCCTGAACGAAAAGATGGAAGAGTTTGAGCTGGAGGGCGAAGGACTGCTTGCAAGGGCAATCTGTCATGAATGCGACCACCTGAAGGGCCAGCTCTATGTGAGCCTCGTGGAGGGCAAACTGGAAGATGTGATGATGGAAGAGGTAGAGGAATAAGATGAAGATTGTATTTATGGGAACACCTGATTTCGCAGTTCCCACTCTGGAGGCGCTGATAAGAGGAGGCCATCAGGTGGCCGCCGTCGTAACCCAGCCGGATAAACCAAAGGGCAGGGGCAAAGCGGTGCTTATGACTCCCGTCAAGGAGAAGGCAATGGAATACGGTATTCCCGTTTACCAGCCGGCCAGGGTGAAGCAGGATGATGAATTTTTCCAGGTGCTGAAAGTGCTTTCCCCGGATGCAGTCGTCGTGACGGCATTCGGCCAGATACTTCCGCAGCGGATTCTGGAGCTTCCGAGATACGGCTGTATCAATGTCCATGCCTCCCTGCTCCCGAGGTACCGAGGTTCCGCACCGATTCAGTGGGCCGTGATCAACGGGGATCGGGAAACCGGCGTTACCACGATGATGATGGATGCCGGCCTGGATACCGGAGATATGCTGGAGAAAATTGTGGTGGAACTGGATGCGAAGGAGACCGGCGGAAGCCTGTTCGACCGGCTCAGCCTGGCCGGGGGCGAATTAATTCTCTCCACCCTTGAAAAGGCGGAGAAAGGCACGCTTGTCAGGACAAAACAGCCGGAGGAAGGCGCATGCTACGCCGGAATGCTTGACAAGGCTCTTGGAAAAATAGACTGGAGCAGGGACGCGGAGGCCATCGAGCGGCTGATACGCGGCCTGAATCCGTGGCCCAGCGCCTATACTGCCTTTGAGGGCAGGACACTGAAGCTGTGGGAGGCGGAGGTGACGGATGAGTTCAGTGACGGACAGGATGAGTATGGCAGGATTGTCAAAGTGGAAAAAGACAGCTTTCTCGTCAAAACGGGAAAGGGCTGCCTCAGAATACGCCAGCTGCAGCTGGAAGGAAAAAAGAGGATGGATACGTGTGCTTTTCTGCGCGGATATCCGGTTAAAGAGGGGATTATTCTGGGATAAGAATGTAACAGTTTGATGAAATGCCTGACTATTTTGGATTTTCGAAAGGAGTTTTATTATGCCCGGATATGGAATGGGATACTATCGTTTTTTTGATCCTACAATGATACTTGTTTTAATTGGAGTTGTTCTTTCGATGGCGGCGTCGGCCAAAGTCCAGAGCACCTTCGCCAAGTATTCCCGCGTCAGAAGCATGACGGGGATGACCGGCGCCGAAGCGGCTAAACGGCTCCTGAATTCCCAGGGGATTTACGATGTACAGGTCCGTAAGGTGGCGGGAAATCTGACCGATCATTACGACCCGAGGAATAAGACATTAAATCTTTCCGAATCTGTCTACGATTCGCCGTCGGTAGCGGCAATCGGTGTGGCGGCTCACGAGTGCGGCCATGCCATCCAGGACAACACGGAATACGCACCTTTAAAAATCCGCGGCGCTATTGTGCCGGTAGTAAATATCGGAACCCAGCTTTCCTGGCCCATGATTCTTCTGGGCGTATTATTCGGAGGCCTGGGCTCTCCGCTGGTACAGATTGGAATACTGCTGTTCACGCTGTGCGTAATTTTCCAGCTTGTGACACTGCCGGTGGAGTTTAACGCCTCCTCACGCGCCGTACGGCTTCTCGACGAGACGGGAATCCTGTCCGGAGAGGAAGTGGGATATACGAAGAATGTCCTGGGAGCGGCGGCCCTCACCTATGTGGCTGCGGCAGCCGGCTCTATTTTACAGCTTCTGCGGCTCCTGATTCTGTTTGGAGGAAGAAGAGATGACCGTTAAAGAACCGGCGCTGCGGGAGATCATCCTGGATATTCTGCTGGAAGTACTGGAAAAAGGCAAATACAGCCATGTGATCCTGTCACAGGCGCTTACAAAATACCAATACCTGGAAAAACAGGACCGCTCCTTCATCAAGCGTGTGGTGGACGGGACGGTAGAGTACCGGATTCAGCTCGATTATATATTAAATTCATATTCGAAAGTAAAAGTAAATAAAATGAAACCGGTGATCCGCACCATTCTCCGGATGTCCGCCTATCAGATCTGCCATATGGACCGGGTTCCGGATTCAGCCGCCTGTAATGAAGCGGTGAAACTGGCTGAAAAACGCGGTTTTTCCGGTCTCAAGGGCTTTGTCAACGGAGTCCTTCGAAGCATTTCCAGGGGAAAAGACAATCTGGTGTTTCCGGATGATTCTATCCGCTATTCCATGCCGGAATGGCTGGCCTCCATGTGGAAATCAACATACGGTGAGGAAACGTTCCGGCGGATGATGGAGAGCTTTTTAAAGGACCGCCCCCTGATGGCAAGATTATGCCTGAACCGGGCGGAAAAACAGCAGATCCTCGATTCTCTGGGCGCTCAGGGCGTTACCGCAAAGGACAGCCGTTATGCCGATGACGTAATCTGTCTGGAGGGAGTCGATTATCTGGAGGGACTTGAGGCATTCCGGGAGGGCTGGCTCCAGATACAGGATTTGAGTTCTTCCCTGGCCGGCGATGCGGCGGGGATCAAAGACGGAGATTACGTAATCGATGTCTGCGGCGCTCCCGGCGGCAAGGGACTTCATGCGGCCGATATCCTGGGAGGCACCGGCATGGTGGAGATACGCGATATCAGCGAGGCAAAGGTATCGCTTATTGAAGAGAATATCGGCAGGAGCGGTCTGACAAATTTAAGGGCCGCCGTATGCGACGCCCTTTCCTTTGATCCTGATTCGGAGGAGGCCGCCGATGTGGTAATTGCCGATCTCCCCTGCTCCGGCCTTGGCATAATCGGCCGGAAGCCGGATATAAAATACAATATGACGCCCGAGAAACTGCATGATCTGGCCTGCCTTCAGAGGGAGATACTCTCCGTAGTGCAGCGGTACGTCAAGCCGGGCGGGACGCTGGTTTACAGCACCTGCACCGTCAACAGAGAAGAAAATGAAGATAATATGCGCTGGTTCCTGGAACATTTTCCTTTCGAGCCGGTGAATCTAAAAGGGCGTCTCGGAGAAAAACTTTCGGAGCCGTCTATGGAGTCTGGATATATCCAGTTCCTTCCGGGAATCCATCCCTGCGACGGATTTTTTATCGCCGTGATGAAAAAGTGCGGCTAAGGAGTGTTATGAACAAAACTGATATCAAATCGCTGACGCACGAAGAGCTTCAGGATTTATTAAAGGGAATGGGAGAAAAACCGTTCCGGGCCGGACAGCTCTACCGGTGGATGCATGAAAAACTGGCTGCTTCGTTTGACGAAATGACAAATCTTTCAAAGGATCTGCGCGGGAAGCTGGCAGAGAACTGTACATTCACGGCGCTTAAGCCGGTATGCGTAAGAATTTCACAAATTGATGATACAAGAAAATACCTGTTTGAACTGGAAGATGGAAATGTGATAGAAAGTGTTCTGATGAAATATAAGCATGGCAATTCGGTCTGCATTTCCTCTCAGGTCGGCTGCCGGATGGGCTGCCGTTTCTGCGCCTCCACCCTTGACGGCCTGGAGAGAAACCTGACTCCGTCGGAGATGCTCGATCAGATTTACCGGATACAGAGAGACACGGGAGAACGTGTTTCAAATGTGGTTGTAATGGGTTCCGGCGAACCGCTGGACAATTATGATAATCTTATCCGTTTTATCCGGCTGCTCACAGGCGAAGGCGGACTTAACATCAGCCAGAGAAATGTCACTGTCTCCACCTGCGGCATTGTGCCGGGAATCCGGAAGCTGGCGGAGGAAGATTTGCAGATTACGCTGGCTCTTTCCCTCCATGCACCGAATGACGAAGTGAGGAGAACGCTGATGCCGGTCGCCAAACGGTACGGCTTAAATGAAGTGATGGATGCCTGCCGTTATTATTTTGAGAAGACGGGGCGCAGACTGACATTTGAATACAGCCTGGTTCAGGGAGTCAACGATAACCTGGATGAAGCTAAGGCTTTGGTCCGTCTGATTAAAGACCAGCACGGCCATGTCAATCTGATACCGGTCAATCCGATAAAAGAGAGAGAATACGTCCAGTCCGGCCGCCAGGCCATAGAGGCGTTTAAAAACCAGCTTGAAAAAAGCGGTATAAATGTTACTGTCAGAAGAGAGATGGGCAGGGATATAGACGGCGCCTGCGGACAGCTCAGAAAAAGTTTTATCGACAAGGAAAGGAAAGAGGGAGAATGAAAGCATATGCCTTGACAGATGTCGGCCGTGTCCGGCAAATGAACCAGGATTACCAGTTTGCCAGCACAGAACCTGTAGGGCCTCTTTCAAACCTGTTTATTGTTGCAGACGGTATGGGAGGCCACAGGGCGGGAGACTTTGCGTCCCGTTATCTGGTGGAACACCTTGTATCCTACATAAAGGAATGTGACGACACCGGTGCGGTATCGGCCATTAATAACGGAATTGCAAAAATCAACCGGGAATTGTATGAACAGTCGCTTACAAATGCAGAACTGGCAGGAATGGGTACCACGCTGGTTGCCGCTACGATCGAGGATTCCATACTCTATGTCGCCAACGTCGGTGACAGCAGGCTCTATCTTATCGAGAGGGAGGGAATCAGCCAGATTACAAAGGACCACTCATTTGTGGAAGAGATGGTCTCCATGGGGCAGATGGACCGTGACAGCAGTGAATACAGGGAGAAGAAAAATATCATCACAAGAGCTGTCGGCATAGGACGAAAAGTGGATGTTGACTTTTTTGAAGTACCTTTGAAAAGCGGCGACTACATTTTGCTGTGTTCCGACGGCCTCTCCAATATGGTTGACAACTCCGCAATGTTCCGTCTCGTGCTTCTGCCGGGTTCACTTCAGATGAAAGCGAAGGCTTTGGTAGCCTTAGCGAATCAGAACGGGGGCAGGGATAACATAGCCGTGATCCTTGTGGATCCCCAGATAAGCGAGGTGAGTCCATTATGATGCTGCAGCCGGGAAGTTATTTACAGGACCGATACGAGATACTTGCTCTCATCGGTACAGGCGGCATGTCGGAGGTTTATCAGGCCAAATGCCACAAATTGAACCGACTGGTCGCAATAAAAGTATTAAAGGAGGAATTCAGCCAGGATTCCAATTTTGTCAGTAAATTTAAGATGGAGGCGCAGGCGGCCGCCGGCCTTTCCCATCCGAATATTGTCAGCGTCTATGACGTTGTGGATGAAGGTGATCTTCACTACATCGTAATGGAGCTGATAGAGGGAATCACTTTAAAAAGCTATATTCTGAAAAAAGGGCATCTCGGGGTAAAGGAGACGATAGGCATTGCAATTCAGGTGGCCCAGGGAATTGCGGCCGCTCATGATCAGCATATCGTCCATCGCGACATCAAACCGCAGAACATGATTATTTCCCGTGACGGGAAGGTGAAGGTTGCCGATTTCGGTATAGCGAGGGCGGTGTCTTCCCAGACGATCGGTTCGAATGCCGTGGGTTCCGTTCATTATATTTCCCCGGAACAGGCTAAAGGAGGATACAGCGACGCCCGAAGCGACCTGTATTCCCTCGGAATCACGATGTACGAGATGGTGACCGGGCAGGTTCCCTTTGACGGGGAAAATACGGTGACAATTGCACTGGCCCATCTGGAAGAGCCGGTTCTTCCTCCCAGCCATTTAAACCATGACGTTACGCCTAGCCTTGAGAGGATTATCCTGAAAGCTACGGCAAAGAAGCCGGACAGACGATACCGCGACGCATATGAGCTTATCGCCGATCTCCGCCATGCACTGGTAGATCCGGAAGATGAATATCTGAAGAAGGAACCGGAGCTGGATGAGTATTCCCCTACCGTGATCCGGGACAGAGGGGAAGTTGAATTCGTTCGTGATACGCAGCGCAGAACAGGACCTCTTGACCAGAACTGGAATGGCGGAATTGATGTTCCTGTTGTAAAAAGAGAACCGAAAATGGCAAAGCCGCCGTCGGGCAAAAAGAAAAAAGAACAGCACGATGATGTAAATCCACAGATAGAGAAACTTTTAACAACGATTGGGATTGTCGCGGCTGTTATTATCGTTGCGGTGGTACTCGTAATCTTTGCAAGGCTGGGAGGAATTTTCAACCTTGGATCCGGAAACACTATTGAAAAGACTACGGAGGCCTCTGCCCAGTCGGAAGAGACATTAAAAAGTACGGAATGTAAGGTGCCGCCTCTTGTCGGCCTGAATGTTGAGCAGGCGGAGCAGGCATTGAGCGATGCCTCGCTGAAAATACGGTATGAATATGCCAAATCGGCTGATGAAGAGAGGGGATACGTTATCAAACAGAGTGTCACTTCGGGGACAATCGTCTCAAAACAGTCGGAAATCACCGTCACGGTTGGGGAAGGCAGCGGCAAGGTGGACTTGACGAAGCTGGAATTGAATACGATGACAGGCGATGAGGCGAAACTGGTTCTGGAGTCACATAACCTGAAGGTTGAATTGCAGGAAGAAACAAGCGAAGAGACAGAAAAAGGCAGGGTTCTGCGTTTTGAACCGGAGAAAGCGGAACCGGGCTCCAGCGTAAAAGTTTTCGTAAGCTCCGGTCCGGCGGTTCCAATGGTTCCCATGATAGACATTACCGGAATGTCCGAGGAGGACGCCGGGACGGCTCTTGAAGCCCTGGGACTGACGCTTGGCGAGCGCAAGGAAGAAAAAAGCGAGGATGTCGCCAAAGGCATGATCATCAGTCAGGACATTGTGGCCCTTACGGATACGCCGCAGGGTACGGCCGTAGGATATACGGTCAGCACGGGCAAAGGAAAACAGTATGTCGCCGTAATCAATGACGATTTCCCGCTTAAAGATATGTTCGGCCCCAGTTCCGGAGATATTGAGATCACGGTCCGGATTGTGGCAATCCAGCAGGTAAACGGTAAGCAGGTGGAGAAGGTGCTTCTGGAGCCGAGAAAGATGGGCGGAAACATCACAATACCGATCCGCTATACAATACCGGGAGCGGAGGGCGTTTTAACCGGAGAACTGCAGGTACAGGATCTGACGAATAACAAGGTACTCAAATCCTATCCGCTGGAATATCTGGAGGTAGATGAATAAGGATGAACAAGACCGATGAAAGGTAAGATTATCAAAGGCATTGCCGGGTTTTATTATGTCCATGACGGCCGCAGTAAAATCTATGAATGTAAGGCAAAGGGTGTTTTCAGAAACAGGAATATTAAACCGCTGGTGGGAGATGACGTGGAGTTTATGGTTCTGGACGAAAAAGAGGGAACCGGAAATATCGACGCAATCCTGCCGCGGAAAAACAAGCTGATCCGGCCTGCGGTTTCCAATGTGGATCAGGCTGTCGTGGTGTTTGCCGTCACGGAACCGCTGCCGAACCTGAATCTTCTTGACCGCTTCCTGGTCATGATGGAGAGGCAGGAGATACCGGTTATTATCTGTTTTAATAAAATCGATTTATCCGGCGGAAAAGAGATCGAAGAACTGAGGGCCATTTACGGACCGGCCGGTTATACACTCCATTTTATCAGCACCTATGAAGCCGCCGGCCTTGAAAAGCTGCATGAGCTGATTGCCGGAAAAACCACGGTTCTGGCAGGTCCTTCCGGTGTCGGCAAGTCGTCAATCACCAACTTTCTGCAGCCGGAGGCCAGGATGGAAACCGGTGTTGTCAGTGAAAAGATTAAAAGAGGAAAGCATACTACGAGACATTCGGAGCTTTTCTTTGTGGAGAACGGAACCTATATGATGGATACGCCCGGCTTCAGTTCCATGTATATCGAGGATTTGGAGCCAAATGAATTAAAGGACTATTTTCCGGAATTTTCTGAATACGAGGAGGAATGCCGGTTTTTAGGCTGTATCCACGTGGGTGAGAAGGTATGCGGAGTCAAGACGGCAGTTGCGGATGGTAAAATCAGCAGGAGCCGCTATGATAATTACCTTCTTTTATACCAGGAATTAAAAGACAAGAGGAGATACTGATTATGATTATTTTAGCGCCTTCCATTCTGGGAGCAGATTTTAAACGGCTCGGCGAGCAGGTACAGGAGGTGGACAGAGCCGGAGCGCCCTATATCCATCTGGATATAATGGACGGAACTTTTGTCCCCAGTATTTCATTCGGCATGCCTTTGATTGAGAGTCTGAGAAGCTGTACCAATAAAACCTTTGATGTCCATATGATGGTGGAGGAACCGGGACGGTATGTAGACGATATGAAAAAGGCAGGCGCCGATCTGATTTGTGTGCATCAGGAGGCATGTACCCATCTTGACAGGACAATTAACCAGATTAAAGAGGCCGGACTCATGACAGGTGTAGCCTTAAATCCGGCAACACCCGTGTCGACACTGTCCTGTATTCTTGAACAGGTGGATATGGTTCTCATCATGTCCGTCAATCCCGGATTTGGCGGACAGAAGTTTATTCCCTATACACTCGGCAAGATCAGGGAACTTCGGAATTTGTGCAATGAAAAGGGACTTGCCACCCGTATCCAGGTGGACGGAGGAATTTCACCTGCCAATGTAAGGGATGTAATTGAAGCCGGAGCCGATGTGATTGTAGCGGGTTCCGCTGTGTTTAAAGGAAATCCGACTGAGAATGTGAAGACTTTCCTGGATATTTTTGAAGAATATGCAGCAGATCAGTAACAGGCCAGATGCCTGAGCTGTTACAGGAATAAAACAAATAATCATAAAGAGAAGTGAATAGCGTATGAAAAAGTGTTTGGTTGTTACGGGAGGTTCTATTGATATTTCCTTTGTTAAAGATTTTTTGCAAAACCGGAGATACGACTGGATTGTCGCGGTTGACGCCGGCCTGGAGATACTGAGTCATCTGCACATTGTTCCGGATGAAGTGGTAGGCGATTTGGACTCGGTGGATCCTCTGGTTTTAAGAGAATATAAGGATAATCCGTCCGTGGCTTTTGAGATCCACAAACCGGAAAAAGATGAGACGGACACGGAACTGGCTCTTTTAACCGCTGCCAAATGCGGCTATAACAGTGTGGATTTACTGGGAGCGCTCGGGGGCAGGATGGATCATGCCATAAGCAATATCCAGCTGCTCTATCAGTTTTACAAGCAGGGAATGGATGTCAGTATCTATGATGCCCAGAACAGGCTGTATCTGCTGGGAAGCGGAAAAGTGTTCAGGAAATCCGAGATATATGGCAGGTATATTTCTTTCATGCCTCTGACAGAGGTGGTGGAAGGGCTGACGTTAAAGGGCTTTAAGTATCCCTTAAACCGGCGCAGAATCGTCCTTGGAACTTCCCTCTGCATCAGCAATGAGCTGAATGGTGAGGAAGGTATCATGGAAGTAGAAAAGGGGGTCCTTATCTGTGTGGAGGCGCATGACTGACCGTAAACTAACCGGCGTCGGTCTGATATACAAGCACGGAGACGGAAAAAGTAATGGAGAATGAAAAACGCATGGAAGATTTGAAAATGAGTAACAATAAAGATGGAGCAGCAGCGGCTCTACAGCCCAAAAAGATTGCTGTGATTAATGATATTGCAGGTTATGGCCGCTGTGCATTGACAGCGGCTATTCCTGTGATCAGCGCATTAAAGGTACAGTGCTGTCCTCTTATCACGGCAGTGCTGTCGAACCACGCAGGATATCCATCCTGCTTTTTTGACGATTATACGGATCGTATGGTGCCTTACATTGAAGAGTGGAAGAGGCTGGAATTTTCTTTTGACGGGATCATGACCGGATTTCTCGGTTCAGTTCGTCAGGTAGAGATTGTCACAGACTTTATCCGGCATTTTAAGAAAGAACATACCACCATGCTGCTTGTCGATCCCACGCTGGGGGATAACGGAACTACTTACAGTGTCTGTGACAGACAGCTCTGTGAGGGTATGCGCGAACTGATTCAGTATGCCGATATCATCACTCCGAATCTGACGGAGGCATGTATTCTGACCGACACGCCTTATCAGGAAAAGGGATGGAGTAAGAGAAAGCTCTCTGATTTGACTTATAAACTCCTGTTAATGGGGGCTGGGGCCGTGGTCCTGACCGGAGTTGTCAAGGGAAGTCTGGTCATCAATGTCATCCATGAAAGAGGAAAAGAACCTGTTTTTCAGACAGCGCACCACGCAGAGGGGAACCATCATGGAACGGGAGATGTCTTTGCCGCAGTCATCGGCGCCAGCGCCGTAAAGGGCGTTGCACTGGAAGAGTCGGTCCGCAGGGCGGCTGCTTTCACAAGAAAGTGCGTTGAACGTTCGGAGGAGCTGGGAGTTCCGGAAATTGAAGGGCTGTGCCTGGAGGAGTGTTTGCCTTATCTGATGAAACTTTAATCAGGCAGGTGAGGACGCTGCCGGGACGGCCAGCGGACGGGGTGGTGAGATGTGTATATGAGTCTTTCGTCCCGGGGGGAAGGTTGTCGTGGGTTGGGGCTGCGGGGAAGATAAAATCTGCGGAGCACGCTCTCGCTCCCTGAAATGCATAGCGGCTGCTAGACTCGAAAATACCTCGTCAAGCACCGATGGATTTCAAAGGCATCCGCAGATTTTATCTTCCCCTCCGCCCCAACGGCTCAGTTTTCGCCGGGACGAAAGACTCCGCCAAGTGTGTCGCCCGTCCGCTGGACTGCGGCGGCTGATTGTCTCACGCTCTAAGTGTGGGGAAAACCTTGTCGTTGCCACGACATGTATCTGTCTGCGTTTATTTTTTTAGCCTGTCAATGAGTAAGGATGCTGCCAGTAGAAGTGGTGGCAGCAACAGGGGGCATCCCCGCTTGACGGTGGAGACAATCAGCGGCGGAAGGGACAAGAGCCGGTGTGAGCGACAAAAACTGCGCCTGAGTCTTCAGTCCCCGTCGATCAACCTGGCTGGGGGAAGGAGGCGGAATCAATTCTGGAGGGGACATGGGAGTCCGCCGGTGCTTAGTGAGGTCTTTTACGAACTTAGCACCGCTGCGAACTCCAAAGAGTGCGAACGGTCCCCGTAAGAATTCATTCCGGCTGGATTCCCCCTCTCACGACAATCTCCCCCGGGGACTGAAGACTCAGACACACAACTTCACCACACCGGACCTTGTCCCTTCCGGACGCGTCCCCCATTCTCAACTAAATAATAGGGCTTTTCATTAGGAAAAAACTGTAGTATAATCGACAAAGATATGGCAGTCAGGGAAAAAAATAATATAATGCTTCCCGGAAATAGATGGAGATTGCTTGAAACAACAGGAGGAAGAGATGTTAGATTTAAAGTTTGTCAGAGAAAACCCTGAAATCGTAAAGCAGAATATTAAGAATAAATTTCAGGACAGCAAGCTTGGCCTTGTAGATGAAGTGATCGAGCTGGATGCTAAGAACAGAGCCGCTAAGAAAGAGGCCGATGATCTGCGCGCCAATAAGAATAAAATTGCAAAACAGATCGGCGCCCTGATGGGTCAGGGGAAAAAGGACGAGGCGGAGGAGATGAAGAAGCAGGTTGCCGAGCAGTCTGCGCGTCTGGCTGCGCTTGAGGAGCAGGAGAAGGAGCTGGGAGATAAGATCTTAAAAATTATGATGACGATTCCCAATATCATCGATCCGAGTGTTCCAATTGGTAAAGACGACAGCGAGAATGTTGAGGTTCAGAAATACGGCGAACCCGTAATTCCGGACTTTGAAATCCCTTATCATACAGAGATCATGGAGCGATTTAACGGAATTGATCTGGACAGCGCCAGAAAAGTTGCCGGAAACGGCTTCTATTATTTGATGGGAGATATCGCCAGGCTCCATTCGGCGGTGATTTCCTATGCAAGAGATTTCATGATTAACCGGGGATTCACTTACTGTGTACCTCCTTTCATGATCCGCAGCAATGTAGTGACAGGCGTTATGAGTTTTGCCGAGATGGATGCCATGATGTATAAGATTGAGGGAGAGGATCTCTATCTGATTGGTACAAGCGAGCATTCCATGATTGGTAAATTTATTGATACCGTGATACAGGAGGAGGAGCTTCCAAAGACTCTTACCAGCTATTCACCATGTTTCCGGAAGGAAAAAGGCGCTCACGGCATAGAAGAGAGAGGGGTATACAGAATTCATCAGTTCGAAAAGCAGGAGATGATAGTTGTATGCAAACCGGAAGACAGCAAGATGTGGTTCGACAAACTCTGGCAAAATACTGTGGACTTATTCCGTTCTTTAGATGTTCCGGTAAGAACGCTTGAATGCTGTTCCGGCGATTTGGCAGATCTGAAGGTGAAATCAGTTGATGTGGAGGCATGGTCTCCGAGACAGCAGAAATATTTTGAGGTGGGAAGCTGCTCCAATCTTGGCGACGCCCAGGCCAGAAGACTGAAGATCCGTGTAAACGGCCAGGACGGCAAATATTTTGCCCACACGTTAAATAATACTGTGGTAGCGCCTCCCCGTATGCTGATTGCTTTTCTGGAGAATAATCTTCAGGCAGACGGTTCCGTCAGAATCCCTGAGCCGCTTCGTCCATATATGGGCGGAATGACAGAGATCCGTTAATTAATATCAATGTCAATGATGTTGGGGTCAAAAAGGTCTTTTGACCCCGTTGATACCGGATTGCTCCGCACTGCGTGGTATCATGTCAATAAAGTTAATAACAGAAATAAGAGAGAAGATATTACGATGCGGTGATATCTTCTCTTTCCGTGTGAGAAGACTCTTATGAATAAACATACAATATCAGTGAAACAATTTATTAAAAATGAGACCGTATTCTGCGCTGCGGCAGCTCTTGCGGCGCTGTCCTGCCTGGCCGTAAAGCCGGGAAGAGAGTATCTGGGATACATTGACTACAGAACCCTTGCTTTGTTATTCTGTCTGATGGCGCTGGTAGCCTGCATGCAGGAAATCGGTGTCTTTACCATGCTGGGGCATAGGCTGCTGTCCGGCACCCACGGAACTAAAAAACTCTCCTTTATACTGGTAAGTCTCTGCTTTTTCTGCAGCATGCTAATTACAAACGACGTGGCTCTGATTACTTTTGTGCCGTTTACCATTCTTGTTTACCAGATGGTGGAAAAGGAAGAGCAGCTGCTGAAACTCGTTGTTTTAGAGACAATTGCCGCCAATCTGGGAAGCATGGGCACTCCGATCGGAAATCCACAGAATCTGTATCTCTACTCTGTATCAGGACTGTCTATGAAAGCATTCATGGAGACGGTATTGCCTTATACGTTTTTTTCCATGCTTCTGCTGGGGACTTTTTTAGCCGTTGGTAAGAATGAGCCGCTATCAGTGAGGGTGCGAATGGGAAAAAGGCCGGAGGATGCGGGTGTGTTTATCCGCCGCCTGGCCGTATACCTCGGACTTTTTTTCTTAAATATTCTGGTGGTTCTGCATTTTCTGGCCTGGCAGAGCGTTCTGGCTGCGGTGATTTTGTGGATGCTGGCAAAAGACAGGAAGGTTTTAAAGGAGCTTGACTATGTTCTTCTTTTAACCTTTGTCTGCTTTTTTATCTTTGTCGGTAATATGAAACGGATTGATGCGGTTAACATCCGGCTGATGGAATTAATTCAGGGCCGGGAGCTGGTTACCGGTATTGCTGCCAGCCAGATTATCAGCAATGTGCCGGCCGCTATTCTGCTTTCAGGTTTTACGGACCGGTATAAGACACTTCTGGCGGCCGTGAATCTAGGAGGACTGGGAACTCTGATCGCATCCCTTGCCAGCCTGATATCCTACAAATTTTTTGCAAGAAGCTATCCTGGCAAAAAAGGGAGGTATCTTCTGGAGTTTACATTCTGGAATCTTGTTTTTTTGATTCCTTTGACGGGACTTGCTCTGTTTTTAACTTAACACGCTTCGCGATGCACAGAAACACCTCGCGGGATACTGCCGTGTGGACAGTAACCTGCGGTGTTACTGCTGCTTGTACGTCATACACGGACGGTTGCATTTTATAGAAAGAAAGTGTAGAATATAAGGCAGAAATAAGTAACAGGCAATCAATAAAAATTTGGAGGATGACGGAATGAAATACATAATCGTGCTTGGCGACGGTATGGCAGATGAGCCAATTGAGGAACTGGGAGGAAAAACACCTATCGAATATGCGGATACTCCGGCAATGGATCGCCTGGCTCCGCTCTCTGAGGTAGGACTTGCAGCCACAATTCCGGATGGAATGAAACCTGGCAGTGATACGGCCAATCTCGCAGTTCTGGGCTATAATCCGAAAAAATATTATACGGGGCGTTCCCCTCTCGAAGCTCTCAGCATCGGCGTCGATATGAAAGCAACCGACATAGCGCTGCGCTGCAACATTGTAACACTCTCGGAGGAGGATGTCCCCTATGAGGAGAGGACGATTCTTGATCACAGTTCCGATGAGATTTCCACGGAAGACGCGGCCGTTCTGCTCGATGCAGTCAAAGAAGTCTTTGAAAACGAGATATATCATTTTTATGTCGGCACCAGCTACCGTCATTTACTAATCTGGGATAACGGGAAAGTCGTAGAGTTGACACCGCCGCATGATGTGCTGACACAGAAGATTGGAAAACACCTTCCCGAAGATGAAATGCTAAAAGAAATGATGAAAAAGAGCTTTGACATTCTGAATCATCATCCATTAAATGAAAAGAGAGCGGCACAGGGGAAAAATAAGGCAAATTCACTCTGGTTCTGGGGCGCAGGAACAAGACCGGCTTTATCTTCATTTTATGACAAGACAGGGAAGAAGGGAGCCATGATCTCCGCTGTGGATCTGCTCAAGGGAATCGCCGTAGGCGCCGGCATGAGAAATATCGAGGTTCCTGGCGCTAACGGAGGACTGAATACCAACTATGAAGGCAAAGCGGAGGCCGGCGTGAAAGCTCTGTTGGAGGAGGGCGCTGATTTTGTCTATATTCATGTGGAAGCTCCGGATGAGATGGGACACCAGGGCAGTGTGGAGAGAAAAGTAAAAGCGATCGAATATCTGGACCAGAGATTGATCCGCATTGTGGCCGGGGAGATGGATCGTTCCGGCGAAGATTACCGGCTGTTAATTATGCCGGATCATCCGACGCCAATCAGCTGCCGTACCCATGTCTCCGATCCGGTTCCATATCTGCTCTATGACAGCAGAAAGAATGCGGGACAGGGGCTGCTGTACAGTGAGGCAAACGGAAAGAAATCCGGAATACTGATAAAAGACGGATATAAAATGATCGACCGGCTGCTTCAGGACTGAGCCGGTGATATACAGCAAGGAAGATAACCTGCACGCGGCACGAACAGTTTACCGGCATCGACAATAACCTGTACATTTCGCGCACAGGTCACCGCCTTCAACGATAACTGCATGCTCCGTGCACAAGTCACCGCCATCAATTATACAGGGGAGGCAGGAATGAAAATTCCTGCCTCCCCTGTATAAAAAACGATATTATGCACACGCTTCAGCAGGCCGCTGCAGCCAATGCCGAAATCGCGCCGGTGCCTGTTTATTTCATTTACTAAGGCCATTATCTTTGCGCACGGTCAGAATATCAAATGTGCAGCTCTGTCTGAACTGATACTTTACTGAACTTCTTCAAGCGTTAATTTTGGAATTGCCATCAATGAATAATTTGTATGGTAGATTACGAATCCAGGTGCAGAACCCGCCACCTTCTTAACGGATTTTTTCTGAATATAATCAATTTCCACTTTTTCATTGCTGCGGCCTTTTGAGTAATAGGCTGCCAGAGAACCGGCCTCCTCGAAAACCCTGTCCGGCAGTTCACGTCCTTCCGACTTCACAATTACGTGAGAGCCGGGGATTCCTTTTGCGTGAAACCACCAGTCATTACCGGAAGCGACTTTGAATGTCAGCTCTTCATTCTGATAATTATTCTTTCCGACATAAATATGAAAACCGTCAGATGAGATATAATGGAAAGGCCGGCTGGTGATTTTGACCTTTTTACCGGAAGGCCCATGCTTTTTTATAAAACCGTATTCCGTCAGCTCCTGCTTAATCTGTGCCAGATCTTCCTCCTTCAGCGCAATATCCAGTGAAGTGCTGATTGATTCCAGATGTTCGATTTCCTGCTTTGTTTCCTCTACAAACTTTGAAAGCGCCTCATAGGTCCGTTTCAGCTTATTATATTTATCAAAAAATTTCTGCGAATTTTCACGGGCCGTAAGCTGTGGATCCAGCGGGATTTTAATCGGTTCATTTGTATAATAATTGATGCATTCCAGTTCCTTTTCCCCACCGCTCAGCTCGTATCCATAAGTGTTTAACAGTTCTCCGTAAACCTTGTATTTATCTCTTTTTTCCGTATCCTTAAGCTGCTTGAGCTGTAAATCATATTTTTTATAGCTTCTTTCCAGAGCGGTCTGGACGATTCTGCGGAGATCGGCAGATTTCTGCCGGATACGTGTAATAATATTTTTTGAGGAATAATAAAGCTCCAGCGTGCTGCTGATGGATTCATAGGTAACTGCCTTATATTCCGGGGGCCAGGAAGTAAGGGGAAGAGCGGAAAATTCCACCGGTTCCTCCTCTTTGTAAAGAATATTCGGTGAAAAAAGGCCGTCCCGTACCTGCTCCATCGCAAGCACAAGAGTCCGGCTCAAGTGGGTCAGTTCCAGATTGGAGAGAGACGCCGCCGGCACATCGGCATCAATTGAGGCTAGATGGCAGAACTCCTCGGCCATTACAGGGCTGAGGCCCGTAAAGCTGGTATAAATCGCTTTTCCCGAGGGCGCCTGTGAAGCGGAGAGAGTTTCTTTAAAAACAGCCTCATCAGAGGAGAGCGGATCTTTTTTCCCGGCTGCCTGAGGGATAAAATAGTCCCTTCCGGGAAGCACCTCACGGACAGAGCTGATCTGGGCCGAAATATGTTTGATACTGTCGATAATCTTGTCATCCGGTGTGCAGAAAATAATATTGCTGTGTTTTCCCATCAGCTCCACAATCAGATATTTACGGCAGAGATCGCCGAGTTCATCGAGATGTTCTATTTCAAAACGTATGATTCGTTCCAGTCCCGGCTGGCTGACCGATACGATTTTTCCGTTTCCGATATGCTTTCTCAAAAGCATGCAGAAGTTCGGCGCAGTCATAGGGCTTTGTTTATTCGTCTGAGTCAGATAGATAAGAGGAAGACTGGCATTTACCGACATAAGAAGCCGGTAACTCTCCCTGTTATTCTTTACCGTAAAAAGAAGCTCATCTTTTTCGGTCTGAGCAATTTTTGATATTTTTCCTCCGGTCAGTTTGTCGTTAAATTCTTTTACCAGACCGGCTATAACAATTCCGTCAAAGGCCATAATTGGTTGTTCCTTTCTAAGCTAGTTTCCATATTTTTTATAATAAGCTCCAGGCGCCAGAGAAACAGCGTCATGGACAGCAGGTCTGCACAGCCTCCCGGGCTTATATTGCGTTTGATAAAATCTTCATTCAGCCGTACCAGCTCATTGATTCCCTCCGGTGTTTCAGCGCCGCCCAGCAATAATACGGAGAAGGCACACTGCTTTACATACTCAAGGGAAGCATAGTCGGTCCTGAACAGGACATTCGTATCGTCCACATTCGCCATCAGATTCAAAAGTATATGCAGGGAAAGGCGGTTCTGCAGCCCGCCGCCGCAGTTCGTTCCATTCTCCGGGCGGCTCAGAAACTCCCTGAGAGCCGGAAGCCCGAAATTCCGTACGGCAGGGAAACTGTCAGCGGCTTCCCCGCGGATACCACGGATCCCATATTTCAGATAGAGATATTCCCCATGGGATTTTGGATTGCCCGGTTCTATTTCGGAAAAATCACGTTCCATGGAAGCGCGGCACATTTTCCCGCAGTAGAATAAAATATCATCGGCGCTCACCGGGCAGCGTTTTTTACCGGAAAGCTCGGATGCGTCGTCAGACAGTAAAGAGCAAAACAGAAAGCCTGCCGAAGCTGCTGCAAGTCCCATGGAAAAAATAATGCCTTTATGGGTATTAACGCCTCCTGTCGCAGCGAACATGGCTTTTTCCGCTTTGAGTCCGGACAGACGGATTGCTTTAAAAAGGCATCCGGCAGCCTTATCCGGTGACTCTTCGGACATCTTATCCCCCCAGGAGGCGCCTATGCCGGCCATCTCCTTTATAAAGGGCAGAATTGCCCGGATACTGTCCTCAAAAGTCAGGTAATCCATATCGCTGTGGGCTCCGCTGTCTTTTCGGTCCACAAGCCCTGGCTTTGGGGTGGCGGCCACCTCGTCGGTGAGAGAGAGGGACGCAGCTTTTTCCAAAAGAGCCAGAAATCGGTCTGTGATCATTTGTCTTGTCATTACTTCTTTAACATTCATTCTTTCATCCTGTCATTATCCGGAACTTTACTGGTATTTCCCAGAAGTTTTTCAATATGCATGACCAGTTCTTCCACGCTGTGGCGGCGGCTCCGGCTGCATTCATGTGCTGGGCGTCCGCAGATGAGGCAGGTTCGGCACGGCCTGCCGGTTTCCTCCCTTGAAACCTTGCATCCATCCTGCCTGATAATATCAATATCATAAAGGCGGCCGACCGAAGTCCCGTCCTCCAGCTCCGACATCAGGCATTTCAGGACAAGAGGGGAAGCATCGGCGGCAAAAAAAGCTTCATATCCGGTCTTTTCACGGACCTCGCTTTCATGATAAACCGTGATAGCCGAGTCACAGAGCGCCTGTCTGATTTTTCGGACCCCCTCCTCAAATGTTTCAGGTATCTTGTCAAATACCTTTACCGGTCCCGGAATATTTAATGTAAAACTGATAATCGGTTTGTTATATGTCTGAATCAGGGAGTTTTGCAGAAAGACGCGGCGTTCCCTGGCGTCCAGCATTTCTTCAAGCGTTACCTCATTATTCCCTGCCAAATCCATTTTAACATCCTCCCAAATCACTGTAGTTATTTTTACCTGAAGCTGCCCTGACTGACGGACTTTTGCAGGGGGACAGCTTCTGATATTCTATTATAAAGAAAAAGTACGGTTATAACAACAAATATTTTAATGATTTAACTGAGGTTGGGAGGACACGTCCGGAACGGACCATGTCCGGGGTGGTGAGGGGGCTGGCTGAGTCTTCCGTCCCCGTGGATAGGTTGTCGTGGAGGGGGAATCCGGCCGGAATGAATTGCTGCGGGGACCGTTTACACTCTTTGGAGTGCGCATCGGAATGCTAAGCTCGAAAAGACCTCGCTAAGCACCGGCGGACTCCCATGTCCCCTCCGCAATTGATTCCGCCTACTTCCCCGGGTCAGTTTTTCGCCGGGGAC